>ERZ1066140.9-NODE-9-length-248598-cov-20.685048_pt1 | contig 248598 bp, 212 predicted proteins | sample MGYA00382787_ERZ1066140 | MGnify/ENA primary metagenome ERZ1066140 (study PRJEB33369, sample SAMEA5778370) | biofilm metagenome | biome: Industrial cooling water; feature: Water cooling tower basin; material: Biofilm | place: United Arab Emirates | collected...
CGGTGCCGTTGTAGTTGGCGTTGGGGGTATAGCTGAAGGTGCCGTTGGGGTTGAGGCTGAGGGTGCCGTTACTGGGGCCAGCAACGAGGGAGGCGGTGAGGGGAGTGCCCTCTACGTCGGTGTCGTTGCTGAGAATATTGCCATTGACGGGGGTATCTTCGTTGAGGCCGAAGCTGTCGTTGGTGGCGATCGGCGCATCGTTGACCGCCGTGACGGATAGGGTCACGGTAGCGGTGTTAGATAGGTTGCCCTTTTTGTCTACGGCATAGTAGGTAAAGGTATCAATGCCGTTGAAGTTGGCGTTGGGGGTGTAGTTGAAGGTGCCGTTGGCGTTAAAGGTCAAGCTGCCGTTGCTGGTGCTGGTGACGAGGGTGGCGCTGAGCGGGAAATCATTCTCAAAGTCAGTGTCGTTGGTCAGGACGTTGCCGTTGGCCGGTGTGTCTTCATTGAGGCCCACGGTGTCGGGCACGGCGACCGGGGGGGCGTTCCGATAGAAAAAGACATCGCGGGTGCCATTAGTGTCATTGTTGACGATGTTGGTGGCATCGCTGGAGAAGGCGACGACGGTACCGAAGCGGCTGAGCGCGGCAAAATCGGAGGCTCTGTTGGCGCTGCCTGTGCGGGTGGGGTTGATGCTGATGAGGGTGGTGCTGCCTTCAACGAGATCCCGCAGGAAGACATCGTTGGTGCCGTTGGTGTCGGGGAGGGTTGTAAGATTGCTGGCTGCGCTGGTGAACGCGACATACCGCCCGTCGCCGCTAATGCTGGGGAGCATGTCGGGATTGGCACTTGACCCGCCGTTACCGGCTCCTGTGTTGGTGGCGTTGACGCTGACGAGGGTGGTGGTGTTCGTCGTGAAATTGCGGTGGTAGACATCATTGGCGTTGTTTGTATCGCTGGGTACACCACTGCCACCAGAGGTAAAGGCGATCGCGGTGCCATCGCCACTGAGGACTGCATAGTCTGACCAGGCGGAAAACGGCGTACCATCGCTTTTCACACTGGCCAAAATCGTTGTATTAGTGACGAGATCCCGAACGTAGGTCTGGCGATTGCTGGTGACGGTGACACTGCTAACAAGGTTACTGGCCTGACTCAAAAAGGAAACATAGCGGCCATCGTCGCTGATGGTGGGGCGGATGGCGATTTGATTACTGTTGCCTGTCCCGGCCAGGTTGACGTTGACCAGCGTCGTTCTGTCGGTGACGAGGTCGCGGACAAAAATATCAAAAGAGGTGTTGTTATCGGTATCGGGAGTATTGTCGTTGTTCAGGTCAATCAGGTTGGTGGCGAGGCTGGCGAAGACGACATAGCGACCATTGGCACTGACGATGGGGGGATATTGGCTGGCCGACGCGCCGTTGCCTTCAATGTTGTTGTTGGTTTGGCTGGCGAGTTCGACGGTGCCGGTTCGGAAGTCTGTCGTCCAGGTGTAGGCATAGACATTGTTGCGAAATAGGTCTCTGCCGTTGATCATGTTCCAGGCGAGGCTGCTGAAGGCGACAGTTTTGCCATCCCGGCTGATACTAGGGTAGATGGAGTCGCCAACGCCGCTATCTGTATTGGTTCGGTTCCGACTGACTAAAGTGGTGGTGCGGGTGGCGCGATTCCACAAAAAGATATCAGTATTAAACCCGGTGCCCGTTCCACCAGGACTGTTGGTGTCGCGGCTGACCAGGTTGTTGGAGGAACTGACGAAAGCAACATAGTTTCCATCGCCGCTGATGACAGGATGGTAGGACGCGGCGTTGCCCGTGCTGTTGAGGTTGTTGAGAGCGGAACTGACGAGGATCGTTTCACCGGTTACGGTGTCCCGCAGGAACACGTCGCGGAGGCCGTTAGTGTCAGTAGGGGCAAGGTTAGAGGCGGTGCTGGTGAAGACCATGTAGCGGCCATCGTCGCTGATGGTGTTGCGGCTGGCACTGTTGACATCTCGCTCCCAGGTGCCGGTGTTGGTGTTGAGGCTAGCGCCAAGGTTTTGGTTGACTGTCCAGGAGTTGTTGTTGCCGAGGGTGCCGCCAGTGGTTTGGGAGACGAGGGTGTTGGGCAAGATGTGGTGGTAGGCGGCTTGGGCTGGGGCTTGGAGGGCGATCGCGGCGGCAATATCGCCAGTATTTACTTCTAAAGTCCAGTTGCCACCGAGGGCGGTATGACCAGTCAGATCACTGGAGGCGGCGAGGTCGGCGGTGGTGAGGGCGGCGAAGCGGCTCAGGAATTCGCTTCCCAGGGTACCCAAGCCAACATCACAGCCGTAAAGCAAAATATCGGCATCGGCGGTGAAGGCTTTGGCCCAGGATTGAAATGTGGCCTGGTCGGTGTTGAGGCGTTGGGTGTCTAGGGTGGTGGCACCGAGTTGCAGTTGTCCGGCGGCCCCGTGGGAAAAGATGTGGAGGCTGCTGAGGCCCTGGTATTGCAAAAGTGTATTGGTAATCTGGCCGATCGCGTCTTGCATGGGATCGAGCAGATAGACGGTTGTGCCCGGAGCCATTCCCTGGGCCAGAAGGTCGTAGTCGGCCAGGGTGGTATCGACAAAGGCGATCGCGGTTGTACTGGCTTTGCCCCAAGTGGACTGGGTTGGTTCGAGCCATTGGGCGGTTGCCGAATCAACCGGGAGCGTCGTAGACAACAGGATTTGATTTTCAGGAATGAGGGAAAACTCGGAGGGGTTGGATAACCGGGACACGTCCACAATGGCTCCTTTCGGTAGATAGCGGTAGATAGTCGCTCTTCAGATAGGTTTCCCTACGGTTTGACGAAAGACCACATTACTCGCTAAGGCTTCAAGAAGTGTGATAATTTCAGTGAATTTTTAGGATGCATCCGTAAAAGTAATGAATTCAGTCTGCTGCGTAATTCTACGGGGATTTCAGTGGCTTAACGGAGGGCTGCTGAGTTTGGCAGTAAGATCACTTAGTCCGGGAGTCGAGAGGCGTGGGCGGGGCGATCGCCACCAGGGGTCAGCCAATGCGGAGGGGATCGACATCAATGGTAAAGCTAACGGTGCGAGGGCACAGGGCGCGGAGGGTCTCCAGGGGGAGGGGCCACGGCGTGACAGCGGAGAATTTCAGCAATACTTGCCACCGATAGCGATTGGCCACCCGTAAAATGCTGGCGGGGGCTGGCCCCAGGACTTCGCTACCGGGCGGCATGAGGGGCACCAAGGCCGCAGCAACACGCTCGGCGGCAGACTGTACCGCGACGGCTTGGGGGCTGGCAAATTTCAGTAACACCAGTTGCCCACCGGGGGGATAGTTCAACGCAGTACGGAGGGGCAGTTCTCGATTGACAAAACTGTGGTAATCGTGGGTTTGGACGGCAGCGATCACGGGGTCTTCGGGGGAATAGGTTTGCAGGATGACTTGACCGGGGCGATCGCCCCGGCCACACCGCCCCGCCACCTGGGTCAAGACCTGAAATGTCCGTTCATTGGCGCGATAATCTGCGAAGTGGAGTAAGCCATCGGCCGCCACAATACCCACCAGGGTGACTTGGGGGAGATCTAACCCTTTTGTGAGCATTTGCGTCCCCACCAGGACATCCGCGTCGCCCTGGGTAAACCGAGTGATCAAGGCTCGATGGGCACCTTTAGTGCGAGTCGTGTCGCTGTCAAACCGGAGCGTCCGCAGGTGAGGAAACCGCTGGGCCAGTTCGGCGACCAGGCGCTGGGTGCCACTGCCGAAATATTTGAAGTAGGCCGAATCGCACAGGGGACAGGCGGCGGGCTGGGTTTGGCTATGGTTGCAATAGTGGCAGCGGAGCCGGGGGGCCGCGCCGGGGGTGGGTTGGTGATAAGTAAGAGAGACATCGCAATGGGGGCAGGTGACGACATAGCCACAACTCCGGCAGGAGACAAAGGTGCTGTGGCCGCGCCGATGGATAAATAAAATTCCTTGTTCCTGGTTGGCCTGGAGGGTTTGGAGCGCGGTTTGCAGCGATCGGCTCAAGATGGAGCGATTGCCATTGGCCAGTTCTTGCCGCATATCCACAACTTGAACCGGGGGCAGGGGGCGATCGCGGATGCGGGTGGGGAGGCTGAGGTGGAGGGCGGGAACAGCAGAGGGGGGCGGAGCAGCCAGCGCAAGGCGGTGCCAGGTTTCGAGGGCAGGGGTGGCGGAACCCAGGATGAGGGGGCAATCGGCCAGTCGCGATCGCCACTGGGCCACGGTGCGGGCATGGTAACAGGGGGCGGGTTGGTCTTGTTTGAAACTGCTGTCGTGTTCTTCATCCAGCACAATGAGGCCCAGGTGGGGCAGGGGGGCAAAGATGGCGGAGCGGGTGCCAATCACCACTTGGGGGGTGCCCTGGAGCATTTGCCGCCAAGCGTCGTAGCGTTCGCCGTCGGAAAGGGCGCTGTGGTAGACACACACCTGGTCGCCAAAGCGGGCCTGGAAGCGATCGAGCAACTGGGGCGTGAGGCCAATTTCTGGCACCAGGACGAGGGCGGATTGGCCCGCCTGCAAGCGGGGGGCGATCGCCTGGAGGTAGACTTCGGTTTTGCCGGAACCCGTGACCCCGTGCAGCAAGACTTCGGTGTAACCAGACTGGGCGTTGATTTGGGTCAGGGCGTTGTGTTGGTCGGGGGTGAGGGCTTTGGGGGCATCGGGAGCCTGGTGGGGCGCTTGGGGCGATCGCAGCCGTTCCCGCCGCTGAATCACTAAATACCCCTTTTGCTCCAGGCTGCGGAAGAGGGCGGTGCTGGCCTGACAGATTTGTTGGGCCAGGGCCAGTTCCAATTCGCCGCCCTGTTTTTGTAGCGTGGTCAAGACGGCCTGTTGGCGGGGGCTGAGATCGGTGGCGGCGATCGCCGGGGCCGTACAGGTGACAACCTGGCGCTGTTTGGGGCGGACGGGGGTGGGTGGCTCCAGGTAAGACTCGGCCCAACCCTGTTGAATTAACTCTTGCAGACCGCGCTGGGCTTCGTGGGTTTGGCGTTGAAGGTATTGCCAACTGTAGTGTCCCTGTTTGCTCTTTTGTAGCAAGGTCAGTAGGGTTTGGGCCGGGGGCGAGAGGGCGGTAGCTGGCCCAGCCTGGGGGGCAGATTGGAGGCGAATGCGACGTTGCGATCGCGCCAACAATCCCGGTGGCAAGGCGGCTCGAATCACTTGGAGCAGCGGCGTGTGGTAATACTCGGCTACCCGGTGGAGCAAGTGCCAATAATGAGCAGGGAAAAAGCCCTGGCTAATGATGGCGACAACGGCGCGAATTTGGGCCGGGTCGATCTGGCTGGGGGGGGTAGCGGTGACTTGGATGGCGATCGCGCCGACCTGTTGAGCACCAAAGGGCACACTTAAAATATCGCCCGGTTGGATAGTCAGGTGGGGGGGAATGGCGTAGGTGAACAACGCCTGGGTGGTGGGACAATCCACCAATGCTTCAACCCAGGCGGAGGGCGTGTATTCTATCTCCGTGTCCGTACTCATGTCCGCGTCAGTACTCGTCCGCATGTCCGCGTCAGTACCCGCACTCATGTCTGCGTCAGTGCCCGCATCAGTACCCGTACTCATGTCTGCGTCAGTGCCCGCGTCAGTACCCGCATCTGTATTTGTACTCATGCCCGTGGCTGTGTCTGCCTCCGTTCCCGTCTTCATGGCCGCATCATGGCTGGCCTCATAGCCTACGAACCCCACGGAAGTTGGCGTGGCCTGGGGCAGTGCGGAGGGTGGAGGCCAGGAGGGGAAGGGAGCCATAGCGTGGGATTTAAGCTCGACATTTTACACGGTAGCGTATTATTGCGATCGCGTCTACCTGGGGGCGGCGAGAAGTCACCGTGGGCGATCGGGCCATTGCTCAGGCCATGCATTGGGGCTGAATGAATACAGTTTGAGCAGCGATGTTTAATTGCGATCGCGTTCTTGGCCCAAGACCAGTTCGGCGGCGGTCGGTGGGGGCGGTTTCAAAATTCCTTGAATCTGATCGAGGACAGTCTGGGTCAAGCGTTCCGGGGTATCGCCTGGAGTGTAGCCGATTCTCACATCGGCCTGGGCGTACAGCGGTTGGCGTTCTGTCCAGAGGGATTGCAGTTTGGCGGCAAGATCGGTTCCTTGCAGCAGGGGCCGTGTGGTGTCAGCCTGGAGCCGTGCCACCAGCACCTCAATGGGCACATCCAGCCAGACGACGACCCCGTGGCGCAGATAACTCCAGTTGAGGGGCCGCCCCACAATGCCACCCCCGGTGGCGATCGCCAGCCGCGTATAGGCACAGACCTGGGCGAGCACCTGCGTTTCTAGGTTGCGGAATTCGGCTTCGCCAACCGTGGCAAACAGATCCGCAATCGACTGTCCCGCCGCCTGTTCGACCAGGGCATCAGTATCCAAAAAGCGATAGCCCAACTGGGTGGCAATCTCCTGGCCCACGGTGGTTTTGCCCACGCCCATCAGCCCAACCAGATAGATGTTTAAACCCTGTAGGCGATCGCGGAGTGCGGTGTTATCCAAGGCATTTCTCCTCATGCTTCCTAGTCAGGATAGCAAGGGATAGCCGGATTGCGATCGCGGGGGTGGCGGCTAGGGGGCAGTGGAGTGGCTAGCCACGGGAAAGGGCTGAATCGGAAAACCCAGATCCAGCCCCCCTAAGCCTGTCTTATTGATCCTAAGCCGTGTCACCGGCTGTGCAAAAGGCCAATTTGCCAACCGCTGCGACCAAAACGTGGCTAGTAAGCCAGAGTTTCCAATGTTTCACGGAGATAGCGACGAACCAGATGGTCGAGGCCGCCGGTTGTTTTGACATCAACGCTTTGTACATCTAGGCTTTGTTCCAGTCGCCAGCGTTGAAAACCGGAGCTTGCGGCGATCGCCTGCTTCAGCCCTTCCCAGATCTCAGAGTCTCCCGGAAGGTTCAAAAAGTCTTGGGGTGTATTTCTCATCGCGGCAACGTCGTTAAACGAGTTAGAAGTGGACATATAGACCTGCACTGAGGATGAACAACGATTTACAAGCTAAAAACAAAACTTAGAGTTGGAACTCCCTTACACCACTTAAGCGTTGCAGTCAGTCGATGTTGCGCTCAGACTTCCGAATATTGCATTCACTTTACAAAGCATAACCTGGGAATTCCAGGCTGGGATGTGTATTGTGACACCGAAGTGAGTGAGTTTTGTCATTTTCTTGGATCAACTTAAGGCCACTGCCGGGGTTTGCGCCTGGGCGATCGCGGCCAGGGAGGCAGGCACAGTTTCCGGTGCAAACTCCCCCAGGGCCGTGGCCAGATGCTTGAGCAAGGTTTCTGGCGGCAGCGGCCCCTGCAAATGACTCCAGGGTAACACCTGCGCGGGCGACCAGGTTTCATACACATAAAAGTCTAAGGGCGGCAACTGACCCTGCAATTCCTTGAAGGCACGGCGATAGCTACCCAGAGAATCGCCAAAATGGCGGGTGAGTTCCAAGACGTGGGACAGGCGGCGATCGCCCCTGGAGATCAGGGCTTGAATCACCGACCAGTTATAGCTTTCGGGCCGGAAGTCAATGCCTTGGGAGCGCAAGTGCTTCTGCAAAAATTTCAGGCGTTTTTCGGCCTCCCGATTCACCCCAAACCATTGAAAAGGCGTGTGGGCCTTGGGGACAAAGGTGCTACAACCCAGAGTGAGCTTGAGGCCGGGGGCGGAGCGCCGCAAGTCAGCCATTAGGGTTGCGGTTTGGGCCAGATCGTCTACGGTTTCCCCCGGCAAGCCCGCCATGCCGTAAAGTTTGAGGCTGCTCAAGCCCCCGGCTTTGGCGTGGGTGGCGGCGGCATGAATGGCGGCGGTGTCCAGTTTTTTGTTGATGATTTGGCGGACTCGTTCGGAGCCACTTTCTACGGCGATCGTGATGGATTTGGCCCCGTGGCGCACCAGGGTTTCGGCCAGCAACGGGGTGACGGTGTTGGTGCGGACGGAAGACAGGCTGACGCGCACATGGTCATATTCTGGGCGATTGAGGTAGCTTAGCAGGGACTCGAATTCGGGATGTTGAGTGACGGATGCGCCCAATAACCCCAGGCGATCGGTGACTTGCAACCCCTGGGCGATCGCCGGAATCAAACTAGCCTCAACATCCGCCACCCGAAACGGCAACGTGAGATAACTAGCAAGGCAAAAGCGGCACATCTCCGGGCAACTCCGCACCACCTCGACCATAAAAATGTTTTCCCAGGCGGCTTGGGGTGTGACGACGGTGGAACGAGAGAGGGTGTGGCCTCGATAGGTTTGCTTGGTGACTTGGGCAGGAATGGTGCTGTCGATGGGCTGAATGGCTTGAACCGGGCCAGTTTTGCCGTCGTAGGTGACAGTATACAAACTGGGGATGTAGAGACCGGGCACCGTGGCCAGGTGGCGCAGTTGAGCATCGCGATCGCAGCCCCGCACCGCTTTATAGGCTTCGATGAATTGGCCGAGTAGTAGTTCCCCATCCCCCAGCAGAATCACGTCAAAAAAATCGGCAAAGGGTTCGGGATTGGCCGTGAGCACTGGCCCCCCCCCAAAGACCAGGGGCGCAGTAGCCGATCGTTGCGGCGATCGCAGGGGCACCGCCAACCGCTCCAGCAGGGTCAAAACATTGGTGTAATCCAATTCCCACGAGAGGGAAAATCCCAGCAATTCCGGTTGGGGGGGCAGGGGTTCGGCCACATCCAGGAACAAGCGACTCACTTGCACGTCGGAGCGCCCAGCCAGCGTTGCCCAGACGACCTGGTAGCCCAAGCTCGTAATCCCCACGGTGTACTCGTTGGGAAAGGCAAAAATCGTGGCGATCGCGTCTGCATCCGGTGTTGCAGGCTGAAACAACAGCCGCTCGGCTGCAAATGGGGAATTGTTCATCTGGCCCATACCTCCGCCTTTACTCTAGCGTGTACCGGAAGACGGGCGCAAAATCTCTCTTACGGGGCGACAACCGGGGAGTACCTGCTTCCCTTGGCGGAGGTGTCCTTGAGCAACCCTCGTTAAGCTCAGGGAAACGGTGGAGGCCAAGGGCGACAGCGCCCAGCTTCGGCGGCGGGGATGAATTCAAAGCCGATGCCTCTCGTGTTTTGTTCTGGTGTTGGCCGTCGTTGGCGATGCCCCAAAACTGTGGCCAACGCTGTGGATGGATGAATCAGAATTGCTGGTGAGTGTTGGTGTCGAAATTCAGTGGATCATGATGCGGAGTACCCTCAAACGTCCTAGCCTGTTGCTGCCTGTGCTAACCGCGATCGCGGCCGGTGTGCTTCTGGTTGGCCTGACCCGGAACCTGGGGCTAGAAACCTTGCAAGCCTATGTCCATCAGTTTGGCCTGTGGTCGCCCGTGTTATTTGTGGTGGTTTGTGCCCTCAGTACTGTGCTTGCGCCGCTGAGTGCCGGGTCGGTGTTTGTGGCCAGTGGGATCTTGTTTGAGCCAGGGGTGGGCTTTTGGCTCTGTTTTGTCGGATCGCTGCTGGGCTGTAGCATCAACTTTTGGTTATCCCGCAAATTGGGCCGTAAGCTGGCCCTGCGGTTGGTGGGGCGCTCCAGTTTACGCACCCTCGATCGCTGGACAAAACGACTTCAGCACCAGAACGGGTTGCTGTTAATGATTTTGGTCATGCCCCTTTCGCAAGACTTGGTGAGCTATGCGGTTGGGCTAACGCAGGTGAAATTTACCGAGTTTTTAGTGGCCGCTACGATTAGCGCGATCGCGATCGCCGCCACCTATGCGTTTTTGGGCAGCAGTCTTTTGGCCGCTCTGCTTTGAGCTTTTTGAGTTTGCGACAGGCATGGGAGGCACCGCCCCCGACTCAGTGCCCGCTAACTTTAGCCCACTCTAGAACTGTTGTAAGGCGAAGCGCCGGTAGCCTGGGAACTAGCGGCTTGGGGGCCAGCAGCCACAAGGGTGCCCTGGTCAAGCTGCACAATCCAGGTGGCCCGCTGAATGACTTGGGGCCGATGACTGATCAGGAGGGTCGTTTTGCCGTTGCGGTGCTGGAGGAGGCGATCGAGCACTTGGGCCTCACTGGCGGGGTCAAGATTGGCGGTGGATTCATCCAGGATGAGGAGGGGCGGATTGCCCACAATCGCCCGCGCGATCGCCAACCGCTGGCGTTGCCCCCCGGATAAATCTGTGCCAAATTCCCCCAACACGGTCTGGTATTTGTCCGGCAACCGACTGATGAACTCATCCGCCCCGGTGAGCTGGCAGGCTTGCACGATCGCCTCAAAGGACAGATCCGGCTGGCCCAGGCGAAAGTTTTCGAGGAGCGATCGCCCCCAAAAATGGGCCTCTTGGGGAATCAGCACAACTTGTTGGCGCACACATTCCCGCGCCAAATCCACCAAGTTATATGGCCCGATCCGAATATTCCCCGCCTGGGGTTGATACAGCCCCGCCAGCAATTTCGCCAAACTGCTTTTGCCGCAGCCCGATGGCCCCACCAGCGCCACAACGTGCCCCCCCGGAATGGTCACGGAAAAGTCTGCCAGCAATTCCAGCCGACCGGGATAGTGAAACGTGACGCGATCGCAGACGATGGCGGCATTGGCCGGGAGCGTCACCGTGGGCTTGGCGATCGGGGCCAACTCAGAGGTGTGATCAATCACTTCTGTCAAGCGTTCCGTCGCGGTTTGGACACGGGTAAACTCATCGACCAGCCGAATCACCGTACTAATTAACCGAGAAAAATTGGCATTCAGGCTGCTAAAGGCCAACAGTTGCCCGATGCTCAGTTCGCCCCGAATCACCAACGTACTGCCAAACCACAGCAAGCCAATGCCCCCCGCCCCGGCCACCAACCCCGAAAATACTGTGTTGAGAATGCCGATTTGACTCGTCCGAAAGCCCAAGGCCGCCAAGCGCCCAAACCGACTTTGCAACTCTTCCCACAATTGGGTTTCAGCGGTGGTGGTTTTGAGGGTCATCGCCCCTTTGAAGGTTTCGACTAATACGCCTTGATTCTCTGCATCCAGCACGATCAGGTTTCGCGTTTTTTGTTGCAGCGTTGGCAGAAAGCCCACGGTCGAAAGGCTCATCAAGAGGGCCAGGGCGATCGCGGCCCCAGTCAACTGCCAATGAATCAGCCCCATAAACACCAGGGACACGAGCGCAATAAAGATTTCGCTGGGCAACCCAACCACGACCTGCGTCGCCAATTGGTTGAGCGCCTGGATATCTTGCAGCCGACTCACCGTTTCCCCGCTCCGGTGGGTTTCGTAATAGCTCAGGGGCAGATTCAAAATGGCCCGCCCAAACTCCAGCACCAGCCCCAATTCCAGCCGTTGTGCAAAGTAAGCTGTGAGATTGGCTTGAATCAGTCCCAGGCCGCTGCTAAATAGAGTCAGGAGCACAACCGCGATCGCCACCCCATTCAACAAATCCCAATCGCCCCGCACCAACACATCATCGGTCAAGACCTGGAGCAAAAAAGGCGCGGCGATGGACAACACCCCCAGCACCAAATTCAAGACCAAGACCTCCCCCAACAGCCACCGATAGCCCCACAACCGCTGGCCCAATTGTTGCCACATCGCTGGGCGATCGCTCGTCTCAATGGCCGCAAAGCGCACCGGATCAGGTTCTACCAGCAACATCACCCAATCTTGCCAACCCGCACGCAGTTCCCGCTCCGACACATACCGCACCCCCACCGCCGGATCGGCAATCACATACTGCTGTTTGACTTTGCCGTAGAACACGACCCAGTGATTGCCCTGCCAATGAATCACCGTCGGGAGGGGAATTTCGGCCAAGCGCTCCAGGATTTGGGGGGCGGCCCGGACGGTGCGGGCGTTGAACCCCAGGCGATCGGCCCCCCGTTGCAAGCCCAAGAGCGTTGTGCCTTGTTGCCCGGTGCCAACCAACTCGCGCAATTGATTCAGCGACAACGATCGCCCAAAATGTTTGGCGATCGCCCCCAAACACGCCGCCCCACAATCTGATTCACTGTGCTGGAGTACTACCGCATATTTCATGCCCACCCACTTCCCTTTGGTTAATGCCTTGTTTTTCACGCGATCGCTGGGATGATCCGCAAAAAAAACACCCATTCTCTGAAAGAAGGGTGCTACTTAAATTCAGTGCTAATCAATGTTCAGTGCTAGTCAAATTCGGCGATTTCGAACCGCAAATTAGCTCGATGAAGTGACTTGGGCGATCGCCTAGTCTTCGTAACGCACATTCACATTCACAACCTGATTCACGCTGCCAGCATTGCTCCGTGCGCTACCACTAGACCCACCGTATCCACCGGAATAACCATAGTTATAAGACGGATAGTAGGAATAGGTGCGACGGGGTGCATAGTAATACGTTGGCTGATAGCTACGACGATGCCGATGACAGCCACCTTGAACCATTGCCGATTGCTCAGTGGACAAGTCAGTAAACAACTCAGAACTTACAGTTGCTTTCACGGTTTTCTCCTAGTGAATACGCTAAATAACAACACAACAATTAGATTGCTGCCGAGCCGAAACAAATTTTCCAGCCTTGCGTCAGACCATAAAATACCAACGGGCGATCGCTGCCTAGAAAAACTCGACAACAGGGTGGATTGACTGAGGAACCTAAAACTATCCGGAGCCGTCCTTCAACACTGTGGATAAAGCAACCAATGGTAAAAACCAGTCACCGGATAGTGCGACCAAACCGTTTGATTGGCGCTGTTTGGTAATCTATACTTCTGGAAAAAATCGTGCGATCCGGAGACACGATTCGATATTTCCTATCACTCCAGAAACCCAACAATGAGGAACTCGGCCAACTGATCAGGAGCCAAGCCACGGTGCCTTTCTACCCAAAATAGAAAACCCCTGCTTGCCCCTAAGCGGCTATCTGCGTGGTCGTCTTGTGCGTTCCACTGCAAGCTAAGACTCCTGTTTGAACCCACATTCAAGCAGGCTGTCAGCTTGTTACCAACGGTGCACCGACCTGTTGATTCAGATCAACGTCGCCATGCCAATTAGCTCCGTTTGTTGAACCGAGTTTGCCTCATGGGGGTGTGCGAGTGCCAACTTTGATGCAATTTCAAGCTCTGATTTCAGGTGCAGAGCAACTTGGTGTCCCAAGATCGCCCTCTGAACCAAGCCTTGAGCGTAACAGTGGCAAATTCAAGCTTGCGCTGTGTTGCTCACCAAACTAATCATCAATGAGGACGTTGACATTGGTGGTTTGGTTAACCGCCGTAGAACCGCTGTAGCTACCGCTGTAGCTGCCGCCGTGACCACCGCCGTGGCCACCGTAATAAACGGGGTAGTAGCAGTGGTAGTACCCACCCCAAGCCCCATTAATATTGGCAGCTTCTTCAGCAGAAATTTCAGTCAAAAAAGCAGTTTGTTTGATCGTTTTCATGAGAGAACTCCTTCACGTTTGGGTGAATTAATTAGGTGGATTGAGCTGAAACTACAGGCAAGCTTTCCGGATCAAGGAGTTTGCGCTGTAGAATCTGTTCTTGTTTTCTGCATTGGTGCTTCAGATCCGGAGAGCTAAGTCTGAGTATTAGTATTTCTTAACAAAGAGAATATTAGCGATTAGATTTTTCTTGGTAAAAAGATAAACTAAAAGGCAATCAGGCATTTAACCCCAGCGGGTAATGTGCATTGGCGCAATTTTGAGCTAATAGCAAAGTATTGAAGGCGATCGCCCGCCGTAGCTTTGGACTATCTCCGCATTGCACCACTCCAACGAAGCCACGCTGGAGTGCCTAATAATTTCTGATCAAACTGTGCGGATAGGAGCCTATTTTCTAGAAAAAAGGAGTGTCCAATTTGGCCGATATGTTATGCCTGAGTCGAAGCAATTTGCCCCCATTTTGCCAGGGCTAGAAGCCGAGTTTTTGCCGCCGATGGGGCGGTGGGCGACGGCAGGAGCGTGGCTGCTCGTGGGAATTTTAGTTGGCACGCTGGGAGTGGCGGCTACGACGGAATATACTGTGACGGTGAAAGCGGCGGGGATTGTGCGCCCTGTGAATGATTTGACTGTTGTCCGGGCGCGGGTGGGTGGGACGGTGCGGCGGGTTGCTGTGCGCGAAAATCAGACGGTGCAGGCGGGGGAGGCGATCGCGGAATTTGGGATTCCTGATCGGCCTCAAGTGGAAAAACTGCAAGCACGCCGCCAACGTTATTCAGAATACATTGCCCAATATCAAACCCAACTCACCCAAATTGATGATCAGTTGCAGCAGGTGTATGGGGCGATCGCGACGGCGGCGCAGTTGCCTCCTATCCTGAAAGCGGCTGAGGGCAATGGGGCCGTAACGGTGATGAATCCGGCCATTGATCAGGCGTTACAACAACTGGCGTTGACGAATCCGTCGATGGCGCAACAGTTGGCGGCCCAGCGCGATCGCCTCCAGCAGCAGCGCCTAGCCTTAGTGAACCAGATTCAGCTTGACCAAACATCCTTGCAAACGGTTGACAGCGCCTTGAGCCAAATGATTATCCCCGCGCCCATCGCCGGAACCATTCTGCGGCTGCCGATTGATCTGGCAAGGCCCATTGCACCAGGGGATGTGGTGGCGGAAATTGTGCCAGCAAACGGACCACTGGTCATTCGGACGAAGGTGATGCCACGGGATATTAGCCAGGTGCAAGTGGGGCAAACGGTGCAGTTGCGGGTGTCGGCCTATCCCTATCCGGATTATGGCTTGTTGCAAGGCAAGGTCAGCGAAGTCGCACCGGATGTGGCGATGTTGGAGGATCGGCGGATGGGGCTGATTACGCCCTATTACGAAGTAACCGTCGCCCCCGCAACGCCCTACCTCAGTCCCCGCGATCGCCAGCACCCGATCCAACCGGGGATGGAAGTGCAAGCAACGATTGTGTCGCGCAAAGAAACGGTGTTGCAAGCTGTGGTGCGGAATCTGCGGCTGTGGGCGGATGTGTAGGGGCATCGGAGGTTAGGGCCATATCTGGGGTCATATCCGGGGCGATCGCGGTCATTTTGCTCGCTGACCATTGGGCCAATTTGCCGATTCGATCCAACGAATTTTCCGACGGTAGCGCACCAGACGACAGCAACGGAACTCCCTCCTGTGCCAAGCAGCAGAGAGTTCCCAGCCGATGTCATGGAGTGTAGATCCCAGGGGGCTAAGAGATCCACTTCAACAAGAGTCGATGAACTTAGGCAAGTTGTTCCGGAGATGGGCGGAAAATTTCCGAAAAATTACTCAAAGCAATGGCCACAAAACTAAATTCCCCTCAGTTTGGCGGGGTGGATTGGTGCATTCGATGGCGGCGGGCCAAGGTGGGCCTGACCCGGTGTTGATGGCGGCGGGCAGGATGGGCGATCGCCCCCAGGCTACCCCGGTTACTGGAGTGTGCTGCTGGTTCAATGTCACTACGCTACTTTTTATTTTTTCTGCCCATATTTCTGCCCGTATAGGAGTGTTCCCATGACCCCTTTAGCCCCTAACCCGGCGGTATCCACCTTTAGAGCCTCCCATCTGATCGCCGATCGCTATCGCCTCCAGCATCGCCTCGCCTGGAAACAGTGGGGCAAAGTGTACTTGGCTGAAGACTGCCGCCCCCCGCATCCCCACAACAACCGCTGCATTGTTTATCATCTCGATCGCCTGTCCTCGGTGGCGAATTATGTTCACCTGGGGCGGGATTTGTTGACCCCGGAGGCGCGGATTCTCCGTTCGGCGGGGCAGCATCCCCAAATTCCCACCTTTTGGGATTTTTTCGAGCAAGAGAATGGCTTTTATTGGGTGCAGGAGGCGATCGCGGGGCATCCGTTGAGTTTGGAACTGGCGACGGCCCCGTGGTCTACCGAGGCAGTCTTGCATTTTCTCCGGGCGGTGTTGACTCCGTTAGCGGTGGTGCATCGGCAGGGGGGGCACCACGGCAATTTGAAGCCGGAAAACCTGGTGCGGCGGGCCGATAATCAAGCCTTGATGCTGATTGATTTTCAAGGCTTAATTCAAATTCAGTTGGCGTTGTTGGCCGCTCAGGGGACAGAGATTCCGCGATCGAATGCGGCCCATCGGGGGTATCAACCGCTAGAACAGTTGCAGGGGTTGCCCTGTGCGGCAAGCGATATCTATGCGGTGGGGATGATGGCGGTGCAAGCGTTGACGGGGAAGCTGCCAACCACGTTTCCAATTAATCCCGTGACGGTGGAAATTTTGTGGCAGAGTCATTTGCCGGAGATTCCCGACAGCCCATTGCGATCGCCCCTGGTGGACGTGCTGCATCACATGGTGCAGTGGGATGTGTCTCGGCGGCTGGCGACGGCAGACCATGTGTTACAAGCGCTGAATGACTTTGCCCCTGTGGCGGCGGCGGTGGGTGCTGGCCCAGCAGTTGCCACCATTACCATCCCGGCGAACCCGATCGCCCCGGATGGAGAGATATCCCCCGCCGCGATCGCGCCCCCCGTGCCAAACCTGGTTGGTCTGGAGTGGGGCGATCGCCCCAAGGCTAGCCTGCCTGATGTCGATCGCGAGGCGGAGCAGGGCCAGAACCTTGACGCTGCCACCATTGCCCTCCCAGCTACGCCTTGGTCAGTTCCCGTTTACCCGGACGACCCACCCAACCCCCAACTTACCCCCCTCAAAACCTTGCTGGTGGGGGCGTTGACCAGTCCTTCGCTGTATCTGGGCATTGGCGGTATGGCGGTGGCTTCGGCCTGTGCGGCGGTGGGCTGGGGGATGCTGACTTCGATTGAGTTTAACGATCGCGCGACGGCCCTCCAAGAGCGACTGCAACGGGCGCTGGCAGAGGGCGCGACGGCACGGCACCACACGGCCCGGAGGCTGGGGCAACGCTGGTGGCAGGATTGGCAACGGGCGGCAAATTCCTATCAGGCTGCCGAGCAAGCGGTGCAGGAAGGGCGCTGGTACGATGCCCAACAAGCGGCGGCGACCATGCCCGATATCCCGTTTTGGCGCGATCGCTGGCAAGGGTTGGCGCACCAGGTCATTGCCAAGGCCGAAACCCAAGCCCAGCAATTATTACAAACGGCCTATGACCATGCCCGTGAACGGCGGTTCAATCGGGCGATCGCCGAACTGGAGCAAATCACCCCTGGCACCAGCATGGCAACCTTGGTCAGCACCAAAAAGGACGAATATCGCGCCAAGCAAATGATCAAAGCCTGGGCCGATCTGCAAAAAGCCTACGACCAGGCCACTGTGCGGGACTTTAGCCATGCCTTGACTTACCTGTATCAGATTCCGGCGAATACCCCGGCCTACGCGATCGCCCAACAAAAAATTACTGAATATCGCCAGAAGGAAAAAATCCGCGCCCAATATCTACTCGACCAGGCCAACCGCCGCGCCCGCCAACAAAACCTCACCGCTGCAATTTCCACGTTGAACAATGCGCCCGTGGGGACTGAGCTTGACCCGGTGGTAGATGCCAAAATTGCCCAATACAAAGCCCAACTCAATCAACGGGCCGACCAACTGTTGCAACTGGCAAAACGTCAGCAAGCCTTGGGGCAGTCGGAGGTGGCCCTGGCCATGCTCTACCAAATTCCCCTGGGGACCACGGCCTATGCCGAAGCGCGGGATCTATTGGCGATCGCGACGGCACCCCCACCCGCTCCGGCGATCGCCCACCAGCCCACCCTCAACCCCGGCACCCACCTGCGAGAAGCCCGCGCGATCGCCCACCAGGCTGCCCCGCTAATGGTGAAATAAATTAGTTAAATGAAGATTTTTCGCAAGGGGTAGGGTTTCATCCGGAAATTTCACTCCAATGCCGATAAATGGAGTGTTGCTCTTATCCCCCAAATAGGTTCATGAAATCACCATCAGTTCAATCTCTGTTGCCCATCACTGCGATCGCCCTGGGGGCAACAGCCCTAACTGCCTCCGCCGGACACGCTGCCGAGTATGGCTACGAGGCCGATCACTACGATAACTACGAAAACTGGAACTATGGCAGCACCCGGTTGCGGGTGCCCTCCCTGGATCACGCTTACCGCCGAGGTGCCCCCAGTTATCACTACGCCTATTACTCCATTGCCCGCCCCGAATATCTGTTGTAGCGCGGGGGGGGCCGGTTGGCGATCGCGGGTGTAACAGTGCCGCTTTGCGATGGTACTTGCGATCGCCGCTCCCCCTGCCGCTGTGCCTAGCCCAGCCAACTCGGCTCCAGTCAGGGCGCTCTAGCCTATTGCTGTCGTCCGTCCGATCGTGGCAACCCTGGCCTCAGTTGCCGCTGCCATCGCGTTGCCGGGGTCATTTTTGGCTGGGGCTGGGGCGACAACCCTGGCCGCTCCAGCCACGAGTATTGCCGGAGTCCGCTCCTTGTCCTAGGCGATCGCGCGAATTCGTCATAGTGGGTAGACCTGGCTTGGCTCCAGCCCCCGCTTTGCAGCCCCTTTTGCCCCCTTTTGCCCTTGCGTGTTGGCGCGATCGCTCCCTGGTTGGGTGCCAGAACCAAAGGGATATCCGGCGGTCATTTTGCGCTGCGCTTCAGCCACCCCAAGTTCCGAAGCCGTCTTTCCCCCTTGAGGTATGCCGCCGAAAGCCCATTTGCAATCCTATCTCACCCTTGATGAACTGAAAGCCCGCTATCGCCACGCCTCCGATATTGCCGAAGCCCGCCGTTGGCAATTGCTGCATTTGGTCGCGCAAGCCTGGACGATTAAGCAAGCCGCCCAGGCGGTTGATCTCAACTACGACTATGCCAAAGAAATTATTCGGCGATACAACCAGGACGGCCCCGACGCAATCAAAAACCGTACCAAACGGCCCTATCCCTCAGCCCGATCGCTCCTCACGGCTGAACAACAACGGGAACTGTACCAGGCATTGCAACACCCGGCCCCCGATGGCGGTGACTGGTCTGGCCCCAAGGTTGCCCGGTGGATCGCTGAGAAAACGGGGCGATCGCACGTTTGGCCCCAACGGGGATGGGATTATCTCAAACGGTTACAGGCCCCTCCTGCCTCCAGTAACGGCAAGCCCGCGCCCAATGGTCTGAATGGTCTGTCCCCGCCGTGCGATCGCCCTTAAGCCGTCCTTCCGTGGCCTATACTGACAAGCAAGCAGAGAGGCACGGGGCATGATTATTGTCATTATGGGGGTGGCGGGTTCTGGTAAATCTACCGTCGGCACGCAACTCGCCCAAACCTTGGGTTGGCCATTTTATGATGGTGATGATTTCCATCCCACCAGCAATATTGACAAACTGCGGCGGGGGATTCCGCTGACCGATCGCGATCGCGCCGCCTGGTTAGCCGCATTGCGCCACCTGATCGACACCCAAATCGCCGCCCAGCAATCCTGTGTCTTGGCCTGTTCTGCCCTTAAGCAGAGCTACCGCACCCAGCTCACGCCCCCCCAAGGAACGGTGGAATTTGTCTACTTGCGGGGAACTCCGGCCCAGATTCAAGCCCGTTTAAACCAGCGTTCCGGCCACTTTATGAATCCAGCATTGTTGACCAGCCAGTTGGCGACCTTGGAAGAACCGGAGTCGGGGTTAATGTTGGATATTACGGCCTCGCCGGAACAGTTGGTCGCGCAAATTTGTCAGGCGTTGCATTTGCCCTAGAGGGGCGATCGCCTACCGCCGCCGAAACCCCAAATCGACCCCAGGGCCAACTGGACATCACTCCGGCGGATGAGCATTTACCCTGAGCTTGTTTGCTAAGGTCAGAGCGCACTATCCATTTCAGCAAACACACCTTATGAAAGGTTTGCAAGGCAAGACTGCGTTAATTACTGGAGCCGCATCGGGCATTGGCCGCGCGATCGCCATTCGCCTAGCGCAAGAAGGGTGTGCTGTGGTGATTAACTATCGCAGCGATCGCACCGAGGCCGAAGAAACCCAAGAGCAGGCTATGCAAGCCGCTTGCCAGACGATTGCCGATTGTGGCGGGCGATCGCTGATTGTCCACGGGGATATGGCCCAAGAAAGCGACATTGTGAATATGGTGAATACGGCGATCGCCAAGTTTGGGCAACTGGATATTTTGGTGAATAATGCCGGAATGCAGCTTGAGCAAGCGTCCCACGAGACCAGTACCGACGATTTTGATCGAGTCTTGACTGTGAACTTGCGAGGGGCTTATTTGTGTGCGCGGGAAGTGCTCAAACATTTTGTGGCCCGTAATTTTCCCGGCGTGATTATCAATGTGTCCAGTGTCCACGAAATCATTCCCCGCCCATACTACATCAGCTATGCCATCAGCAAAGGCGGCATGGGCAATATGACTCGCACCTTGGCCCTGGAATATGCGGAACGCGGCATCCGAGTCAATGCGATCGCCCCTGGAGCGACCGCCACTCCCATCAATAGCGAGTGGACAGAAGATGCCCAAAAACAAGCCGAAGTCGCCAGCTTTATCCCCATGAAGCGGGTGGGCCAACCGGAAGAAATGGCCGCGATCACCGCCTTTTTAGCCTCCGACGACGCTGCCTACATCACGGGCCAAACGCTTTATGTGGATGGGGGCTTGACCCTTTACCCCAGTTTTCAAGAATCCTGGACGAGTTAGCGGTGATCGCCCTGGCCAGTCGCGCTACTCTATACAGAGTGGGCCGCTGACAACTCAACTCCGGCCAAATCCAAAATCTTAGGAATTAGGTCTTCTCGCCGTACCGCCATCATGTGTACCCCCTGGCATAACTCGCGGGCAGCCCTCACCTGCTCGGCGGCAATCACCATACCCTCGTGCAGCGGATCAGTGGCAGCTTCCAGGCGATCGATGAGGTGATCGGGAATGTGAACACCGGGGACGTTCTTGTTAATGAACCGGGCATTCTTAGCGGATTTCAACAGAAAGATGCCCGCCAAAACTGGCTTGTTACAGCCTGCTGCAATTTGATCCATGAACTTCTCCAGGCGATCGAAATCTGAGATCAACTGGCTTTGGAAAAATTGGGCACCACCGGCCAACTTCCGCTCAAACCGCCGCTGTAAGCCTGACCAACTCCCCGATTGAGGATCAACCGCTGCCCCCACGAGCAGATCCGTCGCCCCGTCGGGTAAGGGTTTGTCGTTAAAATCCAATCCGGCATTGAGTTTGCGGATCAGCTGCAACAGCCGGACGGATTCCAGTTCAAAGACGGCTTTGGCCTGGGGATGATCGCCCGCTTTCACAGGGTCGCCAGTCAACGCCAGCACATTCCGGATTCCTAAAGCGTGGGCACCCATGAGATCGGCTTGCAACCCAATGACGTTGCGATCGCGGCATGCCACCTGACAAATCGGCTCAATCCCCTGCTGCAACAGCAACACCGACGAAGCGAGGGAAGCCATCCGCATCACCGCCCGACTGCCATCTGTAATGTTAACGGCATGTACCCGCCCTTTCAGCAATTGGGCCATCTCTAGCATGTGAGCGGGATTGCCACCTTTCGGGGGGGCGACCTCCGCCGTCACCAAAAAGTTGCCGGACTGAATCGCCGCCCGGAAGGCGGATAAAGGCAGGTTTAAGGCAGACATTGAATCTCAGCAATCCCGTGAATTGACGCTTGATCGTGGCCTGAGCCAGCAGAGTCGCAAGGTGTTCAACCCATCATACCGACTTTTTGTTCGCAACTTTTGGCCCCGGCGACTTCCCGCCCAACTTAACTGGCGCTTTCGGCTTGCAACCCGTCCAAACTGGCCAAAACTTCTTTACTGTGAATTACGGGGCGGACATCGGTGAAAATTTGCCGCAGGTTGCCAGCCGGATCGATGATGTAGGTGTTGCGTAAGGGTAGCGGATTCAGCCACGCGCCATAGGCTTTACTCACGGAGGCATCGGTGTCTGCCAAAAGAGGAAACTTTAAGCCTTCGGAGTCGCAAAACTCGGCATGGGATTCGACGGAATCCACACTAATACCGAGCACTTGGGTATTGCGCTGGCGATATTCCGGCATGTCTTCCTGGAAGCGGCGGGCTTCGAGGGTGCAACCGGGGGTAAAGTCTTTGGGATAGAAGTAAACGACAACCCACTGACCCCGATAGTCGGTGAGGGCAATGTCACCGTCGCCAGTGTTGGTTGGGAGGTTGAAGGCGGGGGCGGGCTGATTCAGTGCGGGGAGAGGGCCACCGAGGAGTTTGGCCTGGGCCGGGGAAATCGCGATCGCCAACGCTAAACAGCACGCGATCGCCCAACTGAAGATAGCCTTGAAAACCATAGCCAATGCCCTAGTGCGATGGGATGAAAATACTTTACTTAAGTTAACATTTTCTGTGCCACCCAGGGAGGGCCAGCGGTTTTGTGGTGGTTGGGGCGATCGCGAAGGTCGGCCCGTCGAGGGCTTGGGGCAACGGCAGTCCAAGCGTTTGGTTTAGTAAACCTGGGTGGGCAGGGGCCGCAGGGCCAATTTGGGGTGGCGAGTCGCTTAACGGCTTTTGCCAAAGCGCATTTCGGAGAGCCGTTGAAAGGCGACGGGATCAAGCCGATGGGCCAGCGATCGCCCGGTTTTCTTGGGTTTCAGCGGTTTATGCTTTTGGCGTACCCGTTGGTCAGCGGTGGCAACGGCCAAAGCCAACTGATCCACGGTCATTAACTCTGCGCCATAGCCGACGACAGTTAATTGCTGGGCGCGATCGGAGGTGGCCACGATCAAGCGTTGCTGAAACTTGCGAATGTCGTTCCGAAAGGCAGCGCAGGCTTTTTCAATGTAGGTATCAGCGGTTTGCCCAAAGTCGGTGTAACAAACGGAGAGGTTGGCCGTGATCACCTCGCGCTTACAGGGGGATTGCTGGTATTGAGCATCAAAGACTAGCCGTGTGTCGTAGTCATGAAACGCGCTGTAGTTGATCAGATACTCGGTGAGCCAGCGGCGGGCCTCTTCCAAGCCTTCGCGATCGCGCAAATGTTTTAGCTCAGACCAATGCCCGACGACGTTATAGCCGTCTACCAGCAGAATTGCTTGGGCCAAGGCATGGGACATGAGAGGAAACTTAAAGCTTTATTAAGTCCCCAGTATAAGATAAATTTATTGATTTGGCTAGGCAGACATTCCCCAAGGCGATCGCCCCTGCGCCCCAGCCTTACGCCGTTTGCGTTAAGCGGTTGCGGAGCCGTTGGGGATCACCCTGATCGACAACTCGCCCGTGTTCCAACAACACAGCACCATCGGCATAGTCCAATTCATTGAGGCGATGGGTAACCCACAGGGCCGTTAAGCCGCGCTCTTTGACCAGACGTTGCACCTGGGCCACCAACTCCAGTTGGCTGTCGGGGTCAAGCAAGGCGGTGGGTTCGTCCAGTAACAGGATTTCGCAGTGTCGGGCCAGGGCACCCGCGATCGCCACCCGCTGCTTTTGGCCACCGCTCAGCGCGTAGATTGGTCGCCGGATCAAATGGCTGAGGTTGACGGCAAAGAGGGCTTCTTGCACACGGGCTTGGGTTTCACTCCAGGTCAGGTTTTCCTCGGCCAAGCCAAAGGCCACATCTGCTCCCACTGTCGGCATCACCAACTGATGATCGGGATTCTGGAACACAAACCCCAGTTTATCCATGCGCTGAATTTGTCCCTGCTGCGGAGCTAACAGCCCAACCAATAGCTTAAGCAGGGTGGATTTGCCGCTGCCATTGGTGCCCAGCAACATCCAGAATTCCCCACGGGGAATTTCTAAGGTGCAGGCGGTCAAGACTGATTGGCCGCGCCGCCACTCGAAGGTGAGGTCTTGGACTCGAATGGCGATCGCCCGTGATTCTGCTTGAGTGGGGGTCATTCGGCCAGCGCAAAGAAACCAGGAGGCCGCCCGGAAGAAGTGGCCGTTGAGGATTTTTCGTAAACCTGGACAGCGGCAATTTCACTGGCCAGTACCGTGACCTTTTTCCCCGCTTGGTGTTCACAGGTCAACTCTACCAGGCCGGATTGGCCAGAACGCATCGATTCAATCAAAGTGTGGTAAAGGCCATTGGCATCGTCTTCCGTTTTCCGCTGCACGGTGAGCGTAACCGGGGCACTTTTCAAACTGACATCAATAATGAACATGAAGCGCAGCCACGATAACAACAAAAACTACAAACAATGCAATCATAGCCTTTTGCCCCTGGCGATCGCCGATTCTTGCCAAAATCCTGCCCCCTTGCGCCCAACTGCCCACCACCCAGCGAACCCGTGGCAGATTCAGCAGAATTGAGTGTTAAAGTCTGTAAAGATGAGTTGTTATACTCAGGAATTAGCTGTTTTATCTGCCGCGATCGCCAAACATTCGTATGCTAGAGCGTAACTCTGACCCTGGAACTGCTTCCGTTGATACCCTGCATCATTCCGTCGCGGAATCGCAGCCCCACCCGACTGCTGACCAGCCCACCGCCCTCCCCACGGCCCTGGCTCCCAATTTTGAGGGCTTGGCCTACACAGACACTTTCGCCCAACGGCACATCGGCCCCGACGCGGCGGCGATCGCCGAAATGCTGGCCTTCCTTGGGTTAGAGAGCTTAGAGGCGTTGGTGCAGCAAACGGTTCCCCCGGCGATTCAACTGCAAACCCCCCTGACCTTCAAAGCGGGCAAAAGCGAATATGAAGCCCTGCAAGAACTGAAGGAAATTGCTCAGGAAAATCAGGTTTTTCGCTCCTTCATCGGCATGGGCTACCACAACTGCATTACGCCCCCGGTGATTCAGCGCAATATTCTAGAAAACCCCGGCTGGTACACCCAATACACCCCCTACCAGCCCGAAATTGCCCAGGGTCGCCTCGAAGCCCTGCTGAATTTCCAAACCCTGGTAACAGACTTAACCGGGCTGGCCATTGCCAACGCCTCCCTGCTGGATGAAGGCACCGCCGCCGCCGAAGCCATGAGCATGAGCTATGGCCTTTGCAAAGCCGATACCAAAACCTTTTGGGTGTCTGCCGCTTGCCATCCCCAAACGATCGCCGTGGTGCAAACGCGGGCCGAAGCGTTGGGCCTGACTGTAATTGTCGGCGATCACCAAACCGCCACCTTCGAGCAACCGATTTTTGGCGCACTTGTGCAATATCCTGCCACCGATGGCACGATTTATGACTACCGGGAATTTTGCGATCGCGTCCATGCCGCTGGTGGGCTTGTCACCGTTGCCGCCGATTTGCTGAGCTTGACCCTACTGACCCCACCGGGAGAATTTGGGGCGGATATTGCGATCGGCAACACCCAACGGTTTGGCGTTCCCCTGGGCTATGGTGGCCCCCACGCCGCCTACTTTGCCACCCACGACACCTTTAAACGTCAACTGCCTGGACGATTAGTGGGCGTGTCCAAAGATACCCACGGCCAAGTGGCTCTGCGGTTAGCCCTCCAAACCCGCGAACAGCACATCCGCCGCGACAAAGCCACCAGCAATATTTGTACGGCCCAAGTGCTCCTCGCCATCATCGCCAGCACCTACGCGGTTTACCACGGCCCCACTGGTCTCCGGAACATTGCCCTGCGCGTTCACAAACTCACCACCCTACTGGCCGAAGGCTTAAAGCGGTTGGGCTACGCGCTGGGGCCAGATCCCTTCTTCGATACCTTGCAGGTGCCCGTCGGCAACGATCAAGCCGCTGAAGTCCTCGCCCGCGCCCACTCCCACCAGATCAACCTGCGCCAAATTGATGCCCACACCGTTGGGATTACCCTGGATGAAACTGTCTCTTCCGATGACCTGATTGCCCTGTTCCAGATCTTTGCTGGGGAACACACCGCCCACTTTACCCCCGAAGAGTTGCTCCATACGCTCTACAAAACTACAGCGGCTTCAGAAACCTTTGCGATCGCCCCCGCCTTCCAGCGGCAAACCCCCTACCTCACCCATCCTGTTTTCAACTCCTACCATTCTGAGACGGAGTTGTTGCGTTATCTCTATCGGCTGCAAAGCAAGGATCTGTCGCTGACCACGGCGATGATTCCTTTGGGGTCTTGCACCATGAAGCTCAACGCCACAGCGGAAATGCTGCCTGTCACCTGGGCGGAGTTTGGCCAACTGCACCCCTTTGCCCCCGTAGACCAGGCCAAGGGCTACACCATTCTCTTTGAGCAATTGGAAACCTGGCTGGCGGAAATTACAGGCTTTGCGGGGATTTCGCTACAACCCAACGCGGGTTCTCAGGGCGAATACGCTGGCCTGTTGGTCATTCGCCAATATCACACCGCCCAAGGCCAACCCCACCGTAACATTTGCCTGATTCCCACCTCGGCCCACGGCACCAATCCGGCAAGTGCAGTCATGGCGGGGATGAAAGTGGTGGCCGTCAACTGCGATCGCGACGGCAATATTGATGTCGCCGACCTGCGGGCCAAAGCCGAGAAACACGCAGCAGAACTGTCGGCCCTCATGGTGACGTATCCCTCGACTCATGGGGTGTTTGAAGCAGAAATTCGGGAAATCTGCGACATCATTCACGCCAACGGTGGCCAGGTTTACATGGACGGAGCCAACATGAATGCTCAAGTGGGCCTGTGTCGTCCGGCGGACTTTGGGGCCGATGTGTGTCACCTAAACCTCCACAAAACCTTCTGTATCCCCCACGGGGGTGGTGGCCCAGGCATGGGGCCAATTGGGGTAGCCAAGCATCTGGTGCCGTTCCTGCCGTCCCATCCGGTGGTTCCCGTGGGCGGTGAGCAGGCGATCGGCCCCATTTCTGCCGCGCCCTGGGGCAGTCCCAGCATTTTGCCGATTTCCTGGATGTATATTGCGCTGATGGGAGCCGCTGGCCTCAAAGCCGCCACCGAAGTCGCCATTCTCAATGCCAACTACATTGCCAAACGCCTGGAAGGCCACTATCCCGTGCTGTACAAGGGCACCACTGGCTTGGTGGCCCACGAATGCATTATCGATCTGCGCCAATTCAAGAAATCCGCTGATATTGAAGTGGATGATATTGCCAAGCGGCTGATTGACTATGGTTTTCATCCCCCCACGGTGTCCTGGCCTGTTGCCGGAACAATTATGGTGGAACCCACGGAAAGCGAGTCGAAAGCGGAACTCGATCGCTTCTGTGATGCCATGATTGCAATTCGGGCAGAAATTCGGGCGATCGAAGAGGGGAAAGCCGATCGCCAAGATAACCCCCTGAAAAATGCCCCCCACACCCCGTTTGCCCTCACAGAAGAGTGGCCCCATCCCTACACCCGTCAGGAAGCGGTCTATCCAACCCAATGGACGCGGGAGTATAAATTCTGGCCAGCCGTCGGGCGGATTGACCAAGCCTATGGCGATCGCAACCTGGTTTGCACCTGCTTACCTATGGAAGCCTACACCGAAAGCTAAAAATCCCGGCCCCAAACCAATAAAACTGGGCAAGGCATGATGCCGCTATCACCCAATGCGTGACTGGCTCCAAATCCTGGCCTGCTCTCGGTCAGCGGAGAACCAGCTCTGCCTAAGAGCCACTTACCTTGGGCTAAAAAGATGGGTCAGGGGCAAAGGTGGGGCGCAGTCCATTCACAGACTTAGTAAAGAGAATATGAAGCCCCAGCAGCAAGGCTAGACCTGAATCTGCTGGGGCTTCATTATTGCTGGCCCAGTCCCCTTTCTTCCCCCTTAGTCTGCCGATCAGCAAGGCCGCGAAACCAATTAATTGGGGTTGACTTATGGCAACAGCCGCGATCGCCCGCTCAACCCCTGCGCTTTACTAAAACTTTAAGAAAACTCGAAAAAATTAAGCCGATGATTAGGTAGATTCCCTAACCTGTCAGACCGTTTCTGGCAGCCCATTCTGATTGACTGTTGCAGCTAAATCACAGTGCTAAATCATCATGTTTTGGCCCTACTTATGAAAACTATTCTACTGTCTCAGCATTACTCTCAATCCCTCACTGGCTCTGGACGAGAGCCTTTGAAGCAACGCTCTTAAAACCCCTGGCTCAAGCTGCGATCGCCTGACATTGAAAAAATCCATTCAACTCAGCCGCTAAACTGAGCTAGCTTTTTGCAGAGATCATGGGCGCGCATACGGAAATACCCTGAGTATCGACTCATCGCCAGATCTGAAACGAGTTCCGAAAGAATACGTTTATTTATGTGCGCTCCCGATAAATTTGGGCACTCTAAGTGAAGTCAAGTTGTTTGTTAAGCCGGATCGCACACCCCAAAGCACTTGTACTCATTTATTACTGAGGATTGTGACCAAGATGCACGTCGTTAAAAATTCACTACGAACGAGTCAGCAAGAGGTTGTTGGAATCATTGCCATTAATTCCATCGACTTTGTCAACCAAATATTTACGTGCTTTGCTGAGAATAAAATTGCTGTCTTTCTCCGTGATGAAACTGACACCTATAAAATTGAAGTCACAGGTGCTTCTAGCATAGTCACGCCCACCGTGCAGACGGGTTGGTGCAAACCCCAATTCACGCCAAAAACCTTAGATACCGACGCGATCGCCCAAATCGCCTTCACCTCCGGTACAACAGGTTTACCCAAAGGCGTATTGCTATCCCACCGAGCACTCAACGACGTAGTGACGCGCCTCAACGAAATCATGGAAGTAGACTCCAGTATTCGTGAATATATTGGCGTTCCCGTCAACTACTCTTTTGGGTTTGGGCGGTGTCGAGCAGTAGCCACTGCGGGCGGTCATTTTTATCTACCAGAAAGCGGTTTCAATCCCCTTGAAATTCGTGATTTATTACTCTCTGGATCGATCAACGCCATTTCGGCAGTTCCAAGTTTGTGGCGTACCCTTTTCCAATGTATTGACATTTTTGGCAACGAAACTCACGCCATTAAATGGATCGAAATTGGTAGCCAATACATGAGCCGTCAGGAAAAAGAGACGCTCCGGCACCTCTTTCCAAACGCAATTATTGTTCAACACTATGGCTTAACCGAAGCGTCCCGCTCAACCTTTTTAAGAATTGATCAAACTCAGGGTGAACATCTTGAATCGGTTGGCAAAGCCTATGGTCAAACAGAGATTAAACTGTCTGCCGATCACAAGATTATGATCAAAGGGCCTCACGTTGCTGAAGATTTGCTGGTCGAAGGCCAACTTAAGGAAAATATTGATGCGGATGGCTGGTTAGAAACCAGTGACTTAGGCGAAATTAAAGAGGGCTACATTTACTATTTGGGGCGGGCTGATGATCTGATCAATTGTGGTGGGATCAAACTATCTCCCGACGATATTGAAAAATTAATTCGAGAAGAACTAAATATAAAATCAGGGATTGCAGTTGCGCGGGTCGATGATCCTATGCGAGGGAATGCGATTCTTGTTGCTTTGCTTAAAAGTGCTGAACTCGATCCCAAAGTGGTAAAAAATGCAGCAGTTCAAGCTGTGGCTAAACGGAATATTCAAAGTCCAGACGCAATTAAAGTGATGGAATTTGATGAATTTCCGGTAACGGCCACTGGCAAAGTTCAGCGACGGCAACTAGGCCAAATCTACGCTGATAGAATGCAGCGGCTCAACCAATCGATGAATAATAGTTGGGCACCGGATATTGCCTCAATCAATCCACCGAATGAGGCGGACTTGCCTGCCGATTTAACGCCGGGACAACGAGAAATTATTATGGCCTGGAAGAGCGTTTTGGGCATTGACCACATCAACGTCGATGACAATTTCTTTGAGATTGGTGGAGATTCTCTAACGGCTATTTCTGTCATGGTGAAGATGGAAAAGTTAGGAATTTCTCCTCAGATTGCAAAAGGGATGCTACAAGGGTTATCTGTGCGGGAGCTGGCTGAACGCATTGATGGAGAAGGCGCGAATACTCAGCCATCTCACACGATTTCTAATCCCTATACCAAAGCTGGACTGAATATTAATATCTTGCGGGGACTATTGGTTTCGTGTGTGATCTTTGCCCACTGGTCAGATGCTTTCTTTAAGTTACTGCCGTCATTTATGTCGGGCTTAAAACCAGCCCTTGCGCCAGTTTTGGCTCTTGGCACACCGGGGTTTGCCATTATTTATGGGGTTTCCGCAGGGTATTCGATGTTCGCGATTTTTAATAGCGATCGCCACCGCCTTAAACAACTTCTCCGTACCACCGCGTTGTTGTTAGGTGGAGGCATTTTAGTCTTAGCATTGATGGAAATTGCCCGGCGCTTTGTCACTCAGGAAATTCATTCCCTAACTGATATTACGAATTCCTTCTACTCAGTGTTAACTTACTACTTGCTGATTAGCTTGACACTGCCCATTTGGTTTCGGGTAATTGCTAAATTCAAAAATCCCGTTGCTGGCTCAATCTTACTCAGCATATTGCTCTACTGCGTTCATTACTATATTTTTGCGCGATTAACCGACTATCCAGCCTACGGATTTATTGAATTGGCGAAATTGATGATCAGTGCAAAATATAGCTACTTTAACTTAGCGGCAGGCACGCTCTGTGGTGTAGCGGTTGGGCTTTTGATCAGACAGCAAGTGGATTCTGGTAAAGATGTCCCGGATAATTTCACCTGGATTGGGTTAGCGTTGGTGGCGGGGGGCGTTGTCATTAATTCCCATTCCAATATGGAATATCGTTGGACTATGTGGCCGCTAGAAACTGTTTATTTGTGGCGCTGGTTGTTGTATGCGGGTTGTATTTTGATGGGGCTGCGAGGCATGAATAATGTGTTGTCTAAATATAATACTTTTGGTGCTCCGCAAAAGTTTGTTTTTCAAGCCTTGGCAACCATTGGTATTTTGGCATTTCCCTTGTTTGTGACCCATGCCATGATTATTCCGCTGAAATATGTGTTGGGAGCAACCGGGCTTTCAGGCGGAATTTCGCTGGTGTTAGCGATGACGGTTTTTGTAGCTTCTTCTATCTTCTTATTTAGAAAAGTCTATAATGCCAATTTTGCTTGGTAATGCTTGATTGAAAGGGCTTATTTCAACGGCTCAATTTTGTGACCTTCATGCTAAAGTCCCTTTCCCACTAGGAGAGGGATTTTGGCGTTTAATGCTATTCGTTTAATACTATTTTAGATGGCTATGGTTATCTATTCTGTGGGTGGCTTCCCTTCGGCCTCTGGATTAAGCGCGATCGGCAGGTCGGGAGAACTTTGAGATGCTAACCCAAGGGTGTGGAATTACCCTCAATTTTCTAACTTCTGCCTCCCAAATTGGCAAAGAGAACTAGCTCCAAAATTAGTTGATGGTTGCTGGGAGCGGAGAGCACAAAGGGCATTGTAGTTTGGGGCTAATCTGCTGAATGGATGCGGGAGTAGTTGCGAGACGCTTAAAAAATATCCGCTGGGTCGGCATCTTGTACTTTGCGGACTGCGATCGCGCCGGAAATAACACACATGATGATGGCTAAGATCAACACTAAAATGGCACGGCTGACGGTCATATCAACGGGTAATAAGGTGGCGTTGCGAGTCACTTTGTAGAGGCCGATCGCCAGGAAAAAGCCTGGAAGATAACCTAAAACCGACAGGATTAGGGATTCTTGAAAAACCACCGATAGTAGATAGGAATTTTTGTATCCCATCGCTTTGAGGGTGGCATATTCTGCCAGGTGATCGGTGATGTCGGTATATAGAATTTGATAGACGATAATTGTGCCAACGAGAAAGCCGATCGCAGTGCCCAGGGTAAAAATGAACCCGATCGCGGTGCTGCTACGCCAATAATCTTCTTCAAATTTGATGAATTCTGCCTTAGAAAAAATGCGGACATCGTTGGTTACGTCTTGAATTTGCGATCGCATCGCTTGCAAGGTTGCTTCAATATCCGTCCCCGGTTTGACTTTGACCATGCCAACATCAATCAAGCCTTTTTCCCGCTGATTAAAAATGCGAAGAAAATTGAGATCGCTAGTAATAATATTGCCGTCGGCCCCAAAGGACGCGCCTAGGGAAAACAGGCCACCAACGGTTACTCTACGCCCAGAAACCTCGGTTTGGACTGCACCATTTTGGTTAAATAAATCCGCAACGGGGCCAAATTCTGCCCGCGATTTATCGTCAAATAACACGACATCGGGCAACTGAATTGGCGCTAAATTTGGGACTAATTCATTGCTTAAAACGGGTTCGGCGGGATCAATGCCAATGACCAAAATGCTGCGGGTGCGCTGATTGATTGGATTTTTCCAAAAGCCAAACCCCAAATAAATGGGACTGATGGATTCTACGCCGGGATAGCCATAGGCTTGGTAGAGACGGCGATCGGAAAAAGTCCGCATGGCAATTAATGCCGTTGATTGGGGACTGATCAAAAAAATATCGCCTTGCATACTGGTATGTAGGCTGACGGCGCTGGTAAATAGCGCATCTTGAAAGCCCAACTGGATAAACATCAAAATGACGGCAAAGCCAATGCCGGCCAGGGCAATTAACAGCCGAATTTTTTCCCGCACCAGTTGGAGCCACGCCAGAGGGATTGCAAACATTACGGCTGAATTTTGACTTTGACTTGGAGGTTTGTGAGATCGGCAACGGGGCGGCTGTCAGCCAGCCGAATTTTGACTTCTACAACCCGCACATCGGTATCGGCGGCGGGGTCGGTGTTGAGGACATCGTTTTTGCGGATCAACCTGCCGATTTGTTCAACGACTCCAGGGATTTCGCCGGGAAAGGCACTGCTGCTGATGGTGGCCCGTTGGCCGCGTTGCACTCGTTGGATGTCGGTTTCGTAGACTTCGGCGATCGCGTACATCTGGCTCGTTTTGCCAATTTCGGCGATCCCGTCGGTGCCCACCTGTTCCCCTTCGCGGGTGTGGAGCTTGATGATCTGGCCATTAATGGGCGATCGCACAATGGCTGACTCCAGATCGGCTTTCGCCCGTTGCATGGCGGCGATCGCCACATTCACCTCGGCTTGGGCACGCTGGATATCGGTCGGGCGGATCTCTGCAACACTGTTGAGGGTTTTCACAGCCTGGTCAAGCTGACGGCGAGCTTGTTGCAATTCACGGGCTTTGGTCTCGTAGGCCAGTTGCCGGGTCAACCGCTCTTGTTCAGAAATCGCTCCATCCTTAAATAGAGTTTGGTACTGCTTATACTCCCACTCGGCTTTTTTGACCTCTGCCTCTAACCGGGAAACCGTGGCTTGGCGGGAGGCGGCTTCTGCCTCTTGGGCTTCAATATCGCCCCGTTTGGCTCCGGCTTGCACCTGGGCGAGGCGGGTCTGGGCTTCTCTGACCTTGGCTTCGGCTTCGATCCCGGCGGCAAGGAGGCGATCGTAAGTATCCAAAACGGCGATCGGTTGATTGGCTTTGACACTGCTTTGCTCGTTGACCAGCAACCGGGCGACGCGGGGAGTTCCAAATATGGGCACTGCATTCCCCCCAGAGGAGGGCGCGGCGACCTTAATGACTTCACCTTCTGGCTCCAACCGGCCCAGCGCGGTAATGGCCGCTGTTGTGGGGGCATTGGGTGGGAGCGGTGTAGCCGGAGCCGATTGGGATTGCCCCGTTGAAGGCGCGGCCTGGTCTGTGTTGGCGGGGCGGAGTGCCCAAAAGATGCCAAACCCAGCTACCGCCAAGGCGATCGCAATGAGTCCTGCAATCCACTTGCCGCCCGCTGGTGTCAGTAGGTGTTTCTCATCCAAAGCTTTACCGATTGAATTGGGCTTGAACAATGATTACCGATTGTGACATAACTTGGAAGCCGTGGGAAAAGAACTCAGCGAGGAGCCAGCCTCAGGGTGCTAGTTATGGGCCATGCGCGTTGTCTTAAAGGTGACGTTGGAACCTTCTTGGGTTTGTTCTAACACCAGGAGCGGCGTTGGCTTGGCTTTTTGATCCCAGTGCATATTGGCAATACGCCCCTGGATTGTAGGTTGCCAAGTTTCATTAGTGGTGGGGCTGAGGTAATTTTCAATGCAGTCAATAATTTGGTTAATGGTGACGGAGGTGGGCTGGGTCGGGAGCTTGAAAATTTTGATCTGAATGCGGAATAACACCCGCTTTGTCCCTTTGGGCATATCCCCCGGTTCATATTCCACATCAAAGACTTCATCAATGTGGCGGCCTGCACTGGCGATGCCAATTTCGCCGTGGGTGGATTGGTTAGGCCGGAGGGCGACACTGATTTTTTCTTTCACTTTAATTTTGATCTGGTTCAGAATGGAGAAGTGAAAGAGTTCTTCCTCCATCCGCATCCGCAGGTAATCCAGGTTAAATTCGCGGGAGTGAATCAAGTCGGGGTTGCGCTCCATCTTGCCAATGGTTTCGGCGGCAAATTTGAGTTTCTTTTGTAATTCGCGGTTTTTGAAGCTTTCAAACTTGAGTTTCTTAGCGTTTTTGTCGGCTGTGAGTTTGGAGTAAGCGCCGAGGCCAATCAACAACAGCAATAACCCGCCGGAGGAAGCCATCCACAGGACTTCATTGCAACTAGCCGCGGGCTTGGGCTGCTCCACCGCTGTTGTCGTTTTGGGTTTTGCAGGTTTGTTGCCAGCTTGCGCCAATAGTGATTGCGGAAGAAAGTTGGTCGCTGACATAGCGGTTCGACTCGGAAAAAGTTTGATCTACCTGTAGAGTTCCCTATTTCGGTAGGCGCACACCAACAGGTTTAGCGAAAATTAAAGAAAGTGGCGATATTGCTTACCATAAATTAATGTTTGGTTGGGGAGACGGGCTGAATTTGGCGGACGCGATCGCCCCTAGCATCGAGGTAGCACAAATGGGGATAGGCGGCATGATAGGCGAGTTTGCCGCTCCACCAAGGGGCCAAAAACCAGTACAGTTGTTGTCCGGTGAGGCCATCGCAGTAAACAATGGCAGCATCGCCGAGGGCATGACGCGAGTGGAGAAACAAATCGGCGATGGGATGGGGGCCGGGGGTGTACCAACATAGAATCGTCAGGGGGCGGCCCAGGCGATCGCGAATAGCTTGGAGCTGGGCGGCAAAGGCACAGATGCGCTCAACGATGGCTGGCTCGGTCGGCCAATAGACTCCGCCGCTGGTGGCGCTGGCCCAGGTGAAGCTGCTGTTGGGGGCGATCGCGGCATTCAATTGTAGGGTGGCTGGAGTCCAGCCGTGGGCGGGAATTTCCTGGGGAAAGGCAACCAGGTTGGGGCAGGGCGGGGGCAGGGCATCAACACTGTCGCGGCGGGCGGTTTCTGTTTGGCGCAACAAGGCCAGGAGTTGTTGGCGCGTGTGGGTGGGAGTGGTGGTGGGGTGGAACCAGAGATCGGCCATGTGCACCAGGGCGGTTTGCTCCGCTGGGCTGCCAGAGTAGAGCGCGGGAACATGGTGCAGAAATTCCAATAAGGCCAGATCGGTTTGGTGGGTGGCGTGGCGCAGGGCAGCGGGATCAGGCGTTTCGGCGGTGAACAGGGCGGGATCGAGGCCCAAGGCCATCAAGGTTTCGGCGCGGGTAGCCAGTCCTTTCCAGGCCCGAAAGCCTTCCACCAGGGCATTGCGCTGTTCGCCGGAGCCGTTAAATTGGCGCGGTAAGTGTTGCACAAAGGTCATCAGGGCCAGATCCATCAGGGCGGGATCGGGCTGAATTTTGCCGTGCTGCAAGGCCCAGATGGTTTGTTCGCGGGTGGAGAGTTGTACCCAAAGTTGGACGAGGCGCAGGAGGGCTTCTCGTTGGTGGGGATAGCCTGTGTAGTCGGCGATCGCGGTTTGTACCCAGCGGCAGAGGGCGGCATCCAGGGAAAGGGTGGGCCAGGATTGGGTGAGGTAAGCGGTGATGGCGGCGCGATCACCCAGGTGATGCCACAGCCGCGCTCCTTCCAGATACGCGTGTTGTTGGTAGGCGAGGCCCACGTAATCTCCCGGCAGTTGTGGCACAAAGTCCAACAGGGCGGCATCGAGAAATGCTTGGGAGGCGATCGCCTCTAGCCCTTGCCAGGAGGCCGCAATCCGCGCCTGGTATGCCTGGTACAAATCGGCGACGGCACACAGTTCTAACCGGGCAGCGGCGGGATCGGCGGGAGAAGGTATATACCCCTGAGCGATGCGATGAATCAATACGTCGGTGTAGCGGCCCTCGGCAGCATCCCACAGATCGGCAGCTTGCCACCCTTGCAAGATCAGGGCTTGCAGCAAACTTTGTACCGTTGACGCAGCGACCTGAATTTGGGGGGCGATCGCATCAATCTCTTCGGCGCGGATTTGGTTCGCCGGGATTAGGCCCAGGCCCGTGGTGCCATCAGCCAAAACCGGAGTTTGGTGCACAGCGTACAACGCCTCCAGCAACGGTTGATGAATGCCCGTGCGGTGGGCCGCGAGCCGAAATGTTTCAATCAGGTGGATGGACAGGGCCGGAAACATAGGTGGGGCGGCGAGTCAGGGAGAGGGCGATCGCCCGCGCCAACTAGGCCGCGATCGCAGAAAAAATCGGCTGAAAAGACTATACCCTTGATGATGGGCGTGGCAGCGGAACGTTGGCCCGTCTTGGTCGTGATGTATGCAGGAACCTGTTCATGCCTTTCTCCGCTTTACAAACCCTGGATCGCAGCCAAGCCCAGAAAATTCGTCTGATTGCGACGGATATGGATGGCACCTTGACGACTCAGGGCCGCTTTACTGGCGCGTTGCTACACACCTTGGAGCAGTTGGCGATCGCCCAACTTCCGGTGCTGATTGTGACTGGCCGTTCCGCTGGTTGGGTCAGCGGCTTGGTGCAGTACTTGCCCGTGTGGGGTGCGATCGCGGAAAATGGCGGTCTGTTATTAGGGCCAGCCGCCGAACAGTCTTGGGTTTTGGCTGACATAGACTATTTTAGCGAGCATCGCGCCAAGTTAGAACAAATGTTTCAGGCATTGTGCCGCGACTGGCCCACCTTAAAGGTTTCCAACGATAATGCCTTTCGGCTGACGGACTGGACGTTTGATGTGACCGGGCTGACTCCTGCGGAACTGGATCAAATGCGCGATCGCTGTCATGCCCAGGGATTCGGCTTTACCTATAGCACCGTGCAATGCCACATCAAATTACTAGCTCAGGACAAAGCCGCCGGTTTGTTGCGGGTGCTGGGGCGATATTGGCCCGACCTGACCCCTGCGAATCTCCTCACGGTGGGCGACAGCCCCAATGACGAAACCCTGTTTGCGCCGCTGTTTCCCCATTCTGTCGGGGTGGCCAATGTGCTGGAATACCGCGATCGCCTTGCCCACCAGCCCGCCTACGTCACCCAAGCCCCGGAAGGCCAAGGCTTCTGCGAACTGGCCGAATTTTTGTTACAGGCCAAAGGCGCGGCGGGCCAGGAGTGAGGGGCGATCGCGGTTCGATCCGCCCCCCCCCGGTTAGGGGCACACGCTCAAACTAGGCAGCGAGATCAAAAACCAGCAGTTCTGATTCTGCCGCCGTGCCTGTGAGGGTGATGGCAGTTTCCTCGGTAATCGCGGCCCCATCGCCTGCCGTGAGCGTTTCCCCGTTAAGCTGCACTGCGCCCCGCGCCACTTGCACCCAGAGCGATCGCCCAGGGCCAAATTCCTGAGTCACCGTGTCACCTTCGGCCAACAGTGCGGCATAAAGGTTGACATCTTGATGAATGGTCACGGAACCCTCGCGGCCATCGCGGGAACCCACGAGGCGTAACTGCCCCTGGCGATCGCCCACGGTAAAGTGGGTTTGCTCATACCCCGGTGCCAGCCCTTGAGTGTCGGGCAAAATCCAGATTTGCAACAAATGCACCGGATCCGTTTCAGAAGCGTTGAATTCACTGTGCAAAATGCCCGTCCCGGCAGACATCCGTTGCACATCTCCAGGCTGGATGATGGAACCATTGCCAATACTATCTTTATGTTCCAGCGCCCCAGCCAAAATGTAGGTGACGATCTCCATATCGCGGTGGCCGTGGGTGGCAAAGCCCGCAGCCGGTGCAACCTTGTCTTCGTTAATGACGCGCAGGCTGGAAAAGCCCATGTGCTTGGGATCGTGGTAGTTCCCAAAGGAAAAGGTGTAGCGGGTATCCAACCAACCAAAGTTGGCCGCGCCCCGCGCTTGACCTGGTCGAATCGTAATCATGGGATACCTCTGTTTGGAAGAGAAATGGTAACAGCGGGTTAATGCGTGCTCTGGGCAACGGTTCGGGTTGCTGGTCGCATGGGCCTATCGCTGACTTTTCTATAATAGTTTGAACTCAAACAAATTGCAATAGGATATTCCAGTATCGAATAATCTGCCCTGCGATCGCCAAGGGCAGCAGCCTTGTGGTCTATTGCCCCGTCGAGGGAAGGCTTATGTGTGCAAGCTGGCGAGAAATTCCTGTAACTGGCGTACCTGAAACGTGGTGGTGAGCTGCTCCACGCGATCGCAAAATGGCTCCAGGTCTGGGTTGGCTTGGCGAAGCGCCGTTACCTGGTGTTGAATTTCCAGTACGGCTCCCATATTGGCCCACTGCAACAACTCTGCCAGCACTGCCGCCGCCGGAGCCACCAGGGTCGTTGGGGCGATCGCCCCTGGGTCGTTGGGGGTGGCCGTTGGGGGCGCGATCGCCCCGCCGTCGTACTCCCATTCCAGGTGCAGTTGGGTGTGCAAGGTGTCTAGCAGTTGTTTGTACTGAATCGGCTTGGAGAGAAATGCATCACAGCCCACATTTAAGCTAAAGGCTTGGTCATGGTCAAAGGCGCTGGCAGACGCAGCCACAATAATCAAATTGGGGAAATCTGGCGATCGCCGCAATTGGCGCGTTGCTTCAAAGCCATCCATCACGGGCATCACCAAATCCATAAACACTAGATCCGGCTGGAAGGTTGTCGCCATCTCCAGGCAGCGTTGCCCATTTTCGGCCTCGGCTAGCTCAAACCCCAGTGGCTCCAGCAGTTGACACAATACCGTGCGATTTTCTGCCCGTTCATCCACCACCAAAACGCGGCGACGTGGCCCCTTGTAGCCAATGACCTCCGGCAATTTAGCGCGATCGCCCGCACCCAGCGCCACCCCTAGCTGTAACGGAATTTCAAACCAAAATGTACTCCCTTGCCCCGGCACACTCCGAACTTGTAATTCCCCGCCCATCATGGCTACCAACTTCCGGCTGATCGACAAGCCCAGCCCAGTCCCTTCCTGCATTCGCTGGCGATCGCCCACTTGTTGGAAGGGCAGAAAAATTGCTTCTAAATCAGCAGCCGCAATGCCAATCCCTGTGTCCTCGACTTGAAATCGCAGGATACCTGCATCGCTATCTAACTGAGGTTTGACTGCTGAATTAGAAGGATATTCCAATGGACGAGGCGAATGAACTAAACCCACTTTTAAGGCCACGCCACCCTGGTCGGTAAACTTGATGGCATTGCTCAATAAGTTAATTAAAACTTGCCGTAAGCGTTGTTCATCGCCTTGAACAATGTCGGGTAATTCTGAGAGTGTTTCATACAAAAAGGAAATCTGTTTTTGTTGCGATCGCAGCTTAAATAAATTCACAATCGCATCTAAAAAGCTAGGTAATTGAAACTCGATCGGGTAAATCTCCAAGCGTCGAGCTTCGATTTTGGAGAGATCCAGCACATCATTAATCAAAGTCAGCAAGTGTTCGCCACACTGATGAATCGTGTCAACGCCATAAGTTTGTTCGGCGGTTAGCCGTTTGTCTCGTTTTAGAATTTGGGCATAGCCTAAAATCCCATTCAGCGGTGTGCGTAGTTCATGGCTCATATTGGCTAAAAACTCGCTCTTGGCCCGGTTGGCCACTTCTGCCGCTTCCTTGGCTTTTTGCAGTTCCACCTCGGCAGCTTTGCGATCGCTAATATCGCGGGCAATCCCCACACAATAGGTCACATTCCCTGCGCTGTCTTTGACTACCGCCACATTGGATGTATGCCAGCGCCAACTCCCATCTTTGTGCTGAACCCGATATTCCAGTCCCGTAATCCGATCTTGTCCGGTCAGCAATTTTTGGAAAGCGGCTTGGCAGGCGGGTAAGTGTTCTGGATGGACTAATGGGATAAACGGCGTGTTCACAATTTCATCGACGGTGTGCCCCAAAATTGTTGTCCAATTCGGTGAAGCATAGGAAAATGTTCCGTCTGGTTTCAAGATGTAGATAATATCGTTGGCATTTTCAACGATGCTGCGGAATTTTTCTTCGCTTTCTTGTAAGGCTTGTTCCGCTTGTTTACGAATAGTGATGTCGGTTGCAACGGATAGAATCTCAATTAAGTTTCCGGCTTCATCCCAAATCGGTTTATTGGCCCAGGCTAACCAAACGCGATCGCCATTATGACGAATATTTTCATTCTCATTTGCTAAGTATTGCTGGGGTTCGGTTTGAATACTCTGCATGAGTTGCTGCAAGTCTCGTCCAGAGCTTTCTGTGATGGGTACAATTGTGCCGACGACAGGCTTGCCAATGATCTCTGACTCTGAGTAACCAAAAAAGGTGCGGCCATAGTCATTGATGAAGCGAATAATACCCTGAGCATCCCATCGAATAATGACGCTGTTTGCAGTCTGAACCAGGTCACGATATTCAGCTTCACGAGTCTTGAGGGTTTCCTCGGCTTGTTTGCGTTCGAGTTCCGCTCCGGCCCGCGCGGCAAAAATTCGGAGAACCAATTCGCGATCGCTGTTCAGTTGCATTGGCTCCGTATCCAGCACCACGAGATGCCCCAAAACCTCTCCCTGTTGGTTTTTTAGCGGTACGCCCCAATAGCTTTTGATCTTAAATTCGCTCAGCCATTGATCGTCGGGAAATAGGGCTTGCACATCGTTTGGGAAATAGCACGGCATCCCCGCTAATACCTTGCCACAGGGAGAACCGGCTAATTCATAGGTCACGAGATCGCCCCAGTCGCCATCAGCCCAGACCGCCAGCGATCGCGCCGCTTGTTTGGTGCTATCTACGAATTCCCCCACCAGGGCATATTTTGCCTGCAATGCCTGCGCGAGATACCGCACACACGCCCGAAAGAACTGTTCCCCCGTTTCAGAAGCTGTCCCTTCGACAATGAGCCGTAAATCTTCCTTGCTTTGTCGCAAAGCGGCTTCGGCCTGACTCCGCTGTTGCGCTTCGATCGCCAGCGCTACCAAATCCGCTAGCGATCGCGCAAATCCTTGCTCCTCCAACGTCCAGGCATAGTGATCGTCCGTCCGCTCCATGCATAACACCCCCACCGTTTCCCCCCCCAGGCGAATGGGCGCATCCAGGATGGCCGTAATCCCCAGCGTGCGGAGATAGCCGCTGCCAAACTCTGCCGTGCGCGGATCGGTGTAAGCATCTTGCGCGGCGATGATTTGATCGACTTCCAGGGATTGAAAATAGCGGGGATAGTCCCGTGCGGAGATTTCTAAACCGCGACTGTGGGTGTTCGTGGTGAGTTCATACAAGTCTTCGCAGTGAATGGTGAACTTGTCCGCGCCATAGCGCCAAATACTCGCCCGTTCCACTTCCAGCGTTTGGGCGGCAACGGTGGTGATTTCTTGGATGGCGTGGTGCCAGTCGCCCTGGCTCAAGGCGGGATTCCGGGTCAGTTCTACCAGGGCTGCACTTTGGCGAATGAGTTGGCGTTTGCTGGTTTGGAGGGCTGTTTCGACCCGTTTGCGATCGGAAATGTCAGTATTGACGTAAATCGCGCAGGGCACCCCGGCTAGTTCAATTTTTTCCGCTGAAACCAGGACTGTGCCCATGTCTCCGGTTTTGGTGCGATAGCTCATTTCTAAGTTGCGGATATAGCCCTGTTCTTGCAGGACTTGGGCCAAACTGCCTGCCTCGTCTGGGTTCATCCAAATGTTGGTTTCTGAGCCGTTCCAGCCCACGATTTCTTCGTGGGTGTAGCCGCTGAGTTGCAAAAAGCTATCGTTGACGGCCAGAAAGCGCCCGGTTTGCAAGTTGACGATCGCAAAGGGATTGGGGGAACACTGAAACGCTTTGGAAAACCGCTCTTCTGACTGTTTCAGGGCAGCAGTGCGCTCTTCGACTCGACTTTCTAATGCCTCGTTGGTGTGTTCGAGCTTGGTAAACGCATGGCGCACTTCCACCACCATTTGGTTAAAGGCATCGGTGAGCAGGCGCAATTCTGCAAACCGGGAGGGCTGGACGTGTTGATCCAGTTGGCCGTTGGCGATCGCCTGGGAAGCCAAACTTAACCGCCGAATGGGTTCCGTAATCCGCCGCGTGAGGAACAAAATCAGCGCGATCGCCCCGGCCAAAACCCCCACACTCAGCCAAACCGTCATCCGGGTATTGTCGCGGACTTGCTGCATAAAATCTGAGGCCGGAGCCACCATGACAATCAGCCAATCCAGGCCATAATGACCAGAAAACGGCGTGACCTGCACTAAATATTGTTGGCCCGCGTGGGCAAAGGCAAACCGCTGGGGCTGGCGGATTGTCTCAATTTTGCCGAGCTTGGCTTCGAGCTGGGCCGTGGTGGCTTGTACCAGGCGATCGGGGCTGGCGATCGCAAACAGGCGCGTCTTCTCGTGGCTAAAAGGAATTTCCCCCGACGACGACGCAATCAAAGCGCCCGATCGCTCCACAATAAACGTTTGCCCCGCCGTCCCAACTCGTAACCGCTCCAGGTAGGCACTCACCGAGGACAACAAACAATCCACCCCCAAGACTCCCTGCAAGCGCCCCGCCTCGTCATAAAGCGGTTGAGTCAAGGCAATTTTGGCGGTCTTCTGATCAAAATCGGGATACACCGGACTCCAAACGGGCTGTTTGGCTTTGACTGCCGCCTGAAACCAGGGCCGCCGCCGCGCATCAAACGGGATGGTTTTGTCTTTCAGCGTGGCGATTTCACCGTTGCGGGTGTCATAGCTGTAATACTGCCAGTTTGTCCCTTTGCCTGCCCGCCCAACGCGCCAGCCCTTGTCTCGCTGCAACCCGATCCCGGTAAATTCTCCGTCGGGGGTGCCGTAATACATCGCCGCACCACACACCTGATCAAACAGCGATCGCCGCCGCCAAAACAAGCGACTGAGGGCTTCTGGTTCCCGATTATTGAGGTTCCCCAGCCGCACCGCGTCGGCATTCATCTGGTTGATGACTTTTGGATTTTCGAGATAGGCTTGTAGCTGTTGCTGGACGCGATCGCTCGTGCGATCGAGCAATTGCCAGGTAAAGTTTTCGACTGCCTTTTGCCCATTTTTAAACGAAAAATAACTCACCAGCGCCACCGCCCCAATCAACGGCCCCACCGCCGCCGCCACCAAAATCCACTGCAACGACACAGGCCGCGAGGCAAACAAAGCATGGGGCGATCGCTGACGCAAGTTCATAGCACGGCATTGAGATAACGGTGTTGTCTCCCATTATGGCGGGCAACGACCAGGAGACCGATTTCCCCCCCGACTGGCCCACCACCCCCTCGCGATCGCCAAACGGGTGAGTGCCTAACAAAACATATCATTTGCTCTCAGCCCGGCAGAATTGATCGTAAAATTTGATGATCTCAGCTTTTAGGCTTGATTGATCTAGACTGAGGTGTAGCCATGAGCTAGGGCCGGTTGGATTGGCGTTTAGGGCTATGGGCAGTTGCTCCCGGACCTAGTCCTTCTTGCCACGAAAGTCATCCTGAATCGTACCGTATTGCCCTGTGAATAAGCCTCTTGACCTGCCCCTTGAACCGCAGCCCGCCGCCCAGCCTGAGCGGGTCTTGCACAAGATGACGAACCGAATTCGGCAATCCCTGGAACTGCAAGCCATTTTGGAAGCCGCCGTTGAGGAAGTCCGCAGTTATTTACAGACCGATCGCGTCAAAATCTACCAGTTTTATGCCGATGGCCACGGTGCCGTTATTGCCGAGTCCATTCAGGCCCAGCGAATGCCGTCTTTACTGGGGTTGCACTTTCCGGCGGATGATATCCCGGCAGAGGCCCGTGAGCTATTTGTCACCGCACGGCAACGGGTGATTGTGGATGTTATCACGCAACAACGCTGTACCAACGCCCTGAATGATGCCACGACGGGGGCGCAGTTGCCGCAAACAGATATCCGCTATCGGCAGGTGGAACCCTGCCACACAGAATATCTTCAGGCGATGGGGGTGCAGTCTTCCCTGGTGATTCCGATCTTGCACCAGGCGCAATTGTGGGGCTTGCTGGTATCGCACCATTCAGAACCGCACGATTTCACGGCGGAAGAACTGGATATTGCTCAGTTGATTGTCGATCAGTTGGAAATTGCGATCGCCCAATCGACCCTATTGACCCAGGCCCAACTCAAAGCCCAGCGTGAAATTGAACTCAATCAAATCACCACTTCTTTGCACAGCCTCACCACTGTCAACTGTCAAGCGGCCCTGGAAGCCACAATGGTGGCGCTCAAATGTGATGGCGGGCGGTTGTTGCACCTGGGTCAAGGCGACCAGGCCAATAAGCTCTACTCCGTGGGCCTGCAACCCCTGATGCCCTTGGCTTTTCAATCGACGTTGTTAGAAGACCACATTATCTGGCGGGAGTATTTTCATCCCAATCCCACGGAAGTCAACAATTCAGCAGTCTATGCCTTGTCTGATTTGTATCAAGAGCCGCGCTTGCGAGTGTTGGCGGCTTGCTTTCGGAGTACACCTCTCCGGGGGCTGTTGGTGATTCCGTTGTATTATCGCCAGCAAGTCATGGGGTATCTGAGCTTGTTTCGCCGGGAGACCGATGTGAAAACGGTATGGGCGGGCCAGTTTGATCCTGATGTGCGGCAGACCCAACCGCGTAATTCTTTTTTGGCGTGGACGGAGGAAAAACGTAGGCAAGGTGCGCCCTGGTTGCCGGAAGAAATTGAGCTAGGCCAAGCTCTGGCCCATCACTTTGCGATCGCCCTCTATCAACGCCAGCTTTATCAACAACTCCAGGCCGAAAACCGCCAGCGCCGCGAAGTGGAGACGATGCTCCGTCGCCAAGCCGAAGAGGAACGGTTGTTAGCCGCTATCTTGCAACGCATTCGCCAATCCCTCAGCCTGGAAGCGGTGTTGGATACAACGGTGGCAGAAGTGCGGCAATTTCTCCAAACTGACCGGGTGTTGCTGTACCAATTTGCGGGTCATTGGAGTGGGGTGGTGGTGGCCGAATCGGTCAGCCAGCATCGGCTTTCGATTTTGGGGCAGACGATTGATGATCCCTGTTTCCCCAATCGCAAACTGTACCAAGCCTATTGCCAGGGCCGGATCAGTCACATTGCCAATGTGCAACAAGAACCGCTTAAACCCTGCCATGCGGAGTTGCTGACGCGGTTAAATGTGAAAGCGAATCTGGTGGTGCCCATTGTGATGGGTGGGCCGCTGGATATGACGACCCCCGATCGCCCTGAGGATGCGCTGCCTGAGCCGCATGCTACGCCGTTGTGGGGGTTGCTTATTGCCCATCATTGTGGGTCTGCGCGCCAGTGGGAGGCTTGGGAAATTCGATTTCTACAACAATTGTCGGTGCAAGTGGCGATCGCCTTGCAACAAGCTGAACTGTATCGACGCTTGCAGCAACTGAACATTAATCTGGAGGGCCAAGTCCATGACCGCACCGCCCAATTACAGCGATCGCTGACCTACACCGATTTAATTCAACAAATTACCGTCAAGGTGCGCGACAGTTTAGACGAGCACCAAATTTTGCAAACAGCGGTCGAAGCATTGGCCCACGGGTTACAGGTGACGTGTTGTGATGCGGCGCTGTATCACCTGGAAGAGCGGACATCGACAATTTGCCATGAGTACATTCGGGGAACCATCCATTCTGCCCAGGGTCTCACCATTGAAATGGCCCGACAACCGGAACTGTATGCCCAATTGCTGGCTGGCCAAGCGTTTCAGTTTTGTCGCAATCGCCAATCCAAGCGGCCTAATGTGGTGATGCGAAAGTTAAACCAACGCTATGCGATCGCCTGTTGCGCCCTACAAGATGATCAGAGCGTGTTGGGGGATTTGTGGTTATTCAAACCCGCTCACGCCTATTTCGATGAGATGGAATTGCAGGTGATTCAGCAGGTGGCCAACCAATGCGCGATCGCCCTGCGCCAAGCACGTCTCTACCAAGCGGCCCAGGCCCAAGTCGAAGAACTGGCCCGCCTCAACCAACTCAAAGACGATTTTTTGAGTACCGTTTCCCACGAACTCCGTACCCCCATGTCCAGCATCAAACTAGCGACCCAAATGCTGGAAGTGATCTTGAAAGAGACGGGCATTTTGGAAATCGAGACCAACAAAGCCGCGCAATATTTTCAGATTCTCAACGCAGAGTGTAAACGGGAAATTGGCCTGATTAATGACTTGCTCGATCTCACGCGGTTGGATGCTGGGACAGAACCCCTGAGTGTCATGGCGATCGATCTCCAGGTCTGGATTCCCCACATTGCGGAGTCGTTTTATGAACGCACCGCCAGCCAGGGCCAACAGTTTGAGATTGACATTCCGGCTGATTTTCCGGCCTTTTCTACGGATTTAGCCTATCTGGAACGGATGTTGACGGAACTGTTGAACAATGCCTGTAAATACACCCCACCAGGGGGCCTAATTCGGCTAGCCGCGCAGCTTGTGCCTCAGCCTACTCCGGCCCTTCCTCCTGAGGCGTTTGTCACCGACTTACGCGATCGCCTGGAACACGAAGATGCCGAGCATTTGAATACGGTGATTGCCACCCTGGAAGCTGGCCCAGAAGACCACAATTCTGTGCGGTGTTTGTTGCCGCAAATTCAGCTTCAAATCAGCAACACGGGGGTCGAAATTCCGCTGGGGGAGCGCGATCGCATCTTTGAGCGGTTTTACCGCATTCCCAACAGTGATCCCTGGAAGCACGGCGGCACGGGGCTGGGCTTGGCGCTGGTGACACGGATGGCGACTTATTTGGGTGGCTCGATCGCGCTAGAGAGCGGCAATAACCAAACCTGCTTCACGGTGACGTTGCCCAACTTGGTGCGTGTTCAACCCGCGATCGCCCCGGTCGAACATTGCCCCCCCCGCCCCTGATCAGACGGCCCCAAGGCCCACGCGACAAAGAGAATTCCCCGGCTCAGTCCAGTTGCAAAAAAACGGCTCCCCGCTGCACCTCGGCTTGGCGACCGTAGCTGCTGAGGGTGAGCGATCGCAAATGGCTAAAGAGGGGGCGGCCTGCGAGTTCAATCACTTTTAATAGAGGAATGCGTTGGGTCAAAAATTCCCGACTTTCGGCCCAATCTAAATAAACATAGCCATTGTTGGGGGTGGCGAAAGGGGCGATCGCGGTTTGAAACTGGGGGTTGGCGGTGAGGGGGCGATCGTGGGCTTGCAAAGCTTGCTCCAGCGCCGGAACAGAAGTCGCAAAAATCTCGTAATCGCCGACGGTGGTATGAACGCCGCGTACCTGGGCTTGCAGGGTATTGCTGGTGGTGTTTCCTGGGGTCAGTTTGGTCCAGGCGGCAACCGTTTGGCCGCCTAGTTGCAAATTGCCAATGCTGTAGCCCTGGGCTTGGGCCAGATCATCCAACTGGGCGATCGCCGTTGTTGCCTGCGCCTGGGGCCGTTGCGCGACAAAGACCCAATCGTTTTGCAGCACCACATCGGGCACCGGAGCCGCCGCTTTGGGCTTCTGCTTCAAACTCTCCCAGACTTTTGTGGCCTTGGGCAAAACCCCCAGCGCATATTCCCCTTGCACCCACTGCACCACATCTTTGGGCAAATCCAGCCCCCAGCGAGTTTCCAACCGTTCGAGGGATTGCTCCAGTAAAGTGGCTCCGGTGTCGTAGGCGGTCAGGGTGGGCAATAGTTGCTGCCAAAGCTGGGCCAGATTGGTGCTAGCCAGGGCAATGGGGCTGCTGACGGGGATATAGTGCAGGGCGGGGACGGGGGCAGTCAACGCGGGGGCGATCGCGGCGGTCGTTTTTGGCTCCCAAAGGGCAGTTTCCGCCAGCAAGCCGTGGGGTTGGAGGCCCAGGGCGATCGCCACCGTTTGAATCGGCGGTTCTGGGCGGTTGGCTGCGGGTGTTGCCTCTGGGCCACGGTTGGCGGTGGTCGTGGTGGCGAGCCAATCCGTCACGCGGGGGACATTCCAAACACTCAAACCAATGCGCGGCTGAGTCAGCGTTTCCACGGTTTTTTGGTAACTTTCCGCCTGACTCAAGTTCAAATTGCGGGCTTGCACATTGGTAATCGCATCTCGCAAGACGTTGACATCATTGGCAAAGAGCACAAACTGATCGCCGACGACGGCACTGGCCAGGGTTGGGCTGGGCAAAAGCGCCGCCAGCGTTGGAACGTCACTGCCTGCAATGGTTGGCGTTGGCAGGGGCTTTGCGCCAATTGGCAGTTCGCCATAAATCAGCTTCACGCCCTGGTATTGCTCGAACACCAGGTTAGCCCCGGCGATCGCCCGCTTTTGCCAAAACAGTTGCAAAAACTCGCGGGATTGCTCCGGGTCTTGGGTGGCGATCGCCAGTAAATACCCCGGTTGTTGTCCATTCTTGCGATCGCGATCGATATCCAGCGTGGTGATCGCCCATGTCACCTCATCCCCCAACCAGGGTTTGACATCGCGATCGTAGTCCAGCCCCGACCCCGCCAACAAACCTTGTTTAAGCTGGGTCAATTCGGCCTGGGCCTGCCGTCGCTGCTTAGGAGCCACCGCCACCCGCAAAAAGGCTTCTAGCTCATCGGGATTGACCAACAGCGACACCATCCCCGGAGCTTGCTTGGGCACAAAAATGGCAGCTCCGGGGGTGTTTTCGGCTCCCCGCTCCACCAAGGACAACGGGCTATGCGATGTAATCCACACCAATCCGGCTAGGCCCACCAGCAACAGCACCACGACGACCGAAAGCAACCCAGATAAAAACGAACGCAACTTCATGCAATCTCGCTTGGCAACTCAGCAACACCAATCCAGCTTTCATTATTCCAGGGCAAGACACCCTCGCCCATCCCTATGATGTTGGTGGAGGGGCCGAAATCTGCCGCCGTTGAGCAAACTTAACATCCTCCCTGACCAGAAATGGAATTGTGGCGCAGAAATGGGGAACAGTGAAAGGCATACCGATGGTTGCGGGCGCTGGGGCCATCTGTATGCTCGACAACGGTGCAGGCTTGGGCCAATCGTTGCCCGACAGGTGATCAACGATTAACCTGGCAGTATTGAATGCAGTATTGCATCTAGCTTGCCGAACTTCCCTCCTGCCTCATTCCCGGCTTCTCCCAGCGGCCAAGGGGAGTTGGCTCGGAAGTCCCCGCCCCTGCCCACTCTCCCCCAAGGCTGTCTGCAAATGACCCCTTCTTTTTCTGACGATTCTGAGGCTGTTGAGGCCGATCGCGAAGCGGAGCTGGAAACCCAGGTTCGGGCGGAAATCGACCAGTGGATTGAACGGTTACGGCGCTCCGACCGATCGCTCTATAACCTGATGGCCCTGGAAGTCTGGTCGATCGCCCAAACGATGGATGCTATGGTTCCTGGCTTTTGGTCGCGGTTTATGGCTAATCGCCAGGTGGCGCTCAAAGAGTTTGTGGCCCATCGAAAAAAGCATCCTCCGGATGTCCCCTTTGACCCGACGGGGGCACCGCCCCGCGATCGCGACTCACCGCCCGCCCCGTAATTTTTCCGGCAGTTGACCAATTTTAAGCTACAAGATAGAAACAGCCCCCGCCCGCTTTGCGTTTTGGTTTTGCCGCAGTTCACACCGTGTTTGTTGGTTTAGTCCCAGTTCCTTGCAATCTACCGCCCTATGACGAACTCTGGTTCTGCCCTGCGATCGGTTTGGCACCAACTGAAAAATCGAACAATCACCTGCGAAGAAGCTTTACAGCTTTTGGTGGATAACGATGGCAACGTCACCTTGAGCTTGCTCGACCCCGAAGTGAGCTATCGGTTTCTGCGGGAATTCCCCGATCGCAGTTCCTTGCCGCCGGTCATCCCATTATTACTCTGGCAAAACTGTTTTTATCTTGGCAGTCCGGTGCCCCTTTCTCTGGAATCGATTCGGCTGATGGGCGATCGCACCCTGACGGAAATTCGAGTCTTGCCCGTGACGGACAAAAGTTACGCCAATTGGTACCGCGCCCAAAGCCTCAACAGCACCACCCAACTCAATGCCCAACCCTTTGTCAATCCGCTGACGGGGGAGCAAGACCAAGAAGACATCATCGAAATTACCAGCGAGTTGTTATCACGGGCGGCGGATCAAATTGGGCGGATTCGGACGATTATTTCCGGCGCTTTGCGTAACCGGGCCAGCGACATTCACCTGGAACCCACCCCCGAAGGTTTGCGGGTTCGCTACCGGATTGACGGGATTTTGCGCGACATTACCCTGCTGCCGCTAGAAATCAGTCGGCGGGCGATCGTGGCCCTCAAGGTCATGGCGGATATGGACATTGCCGACAGTCGGCGGCCCCAGGATGCCCGGATTGGCGAACAATACACCACCGGCCAGGATGCCAGCGGGTTGGGGTTGGATATGCGCGTCAGCACCTTGCCCTGTGTGGGCGGCGAAAAGGCTGTCATTCGGCTCTTGCCCCGGCAAAATCCCTTTGCCTGCATCGAAGAATTGGGTTTTACCGATCGCACTCTGGCGATTTACAAAAACTGGTTGCAGCAACCCCAAGGAGTCGTGATTTTCACTGGGCCAACGGGTTCTGGCAAAACTAGTACCCTCTACACCAGCTTGCAGGCGATCGCCACAGAATTTGTCAACGTCGTCACCGTGGAAGACCCGGTAGAATACATCCTGCCGCGTATTACCCAAACCCAAGTGCTTGAAGCTGCTGGGATGACCTTTGCCGCCGGACTCCGGGCAATTTTGCGGCAAGACCCCGATATCATCATGGTTGGGGAAATTCGCGATCACGAAACCGCCGAAACCGCTGTCCGCGCGGCCTTGACCGGGCACCTCGTGCTCACCACCCTCCACACCAACGATGCCGTCAGCGCCATTCCCCGCCTCAAAGACATTGGCCCCGATCCAGGGCTGATCAGCGATGCGCTGTTGGGGGTCGTCGCCCAACGGTTGGTGCGGAAAGTCTGTCCCCATTGTGCCGAACCCTACCCGCCAACGGACGACGATCTGCGGGCCTTGGGGATCGACTGGGAAGACACCGACCCCACCGCCTGGAAAAAAGGCCGGGGCTGTTCGCGCTGTTTTGGGTCTGGCTTTTTGGGCCGCGAAGCCATCATTGAACTGCTGAATGTGGACGATCGCATCCGCCAACTGATCTACGAAGGCACCATGACCCAGTTACATCACTATCTTGGCGAGATTGGCTTTGATTCCTTCCGAGTGGCCGCGATCGCCAAAATCTCCCAAGGCATCACCACCGTTCAGGAAGTATTGCGCGTCTTGCCCTACAGCGCCATGAACCGCCGCTACCCCGAACGGGAGACCAAAGCCCGAATGCAAGTCGTCAACAGTTGACCCCTGACCCCGAACCCGCAGCACCGACCAATGGTTGGCTTGGCCCGTTGGCTTATGCATCCGTTTGTAAAAAAAACGTGTCCATTTCGCAGACTCGCAGTTTGCCGGTGTAGCTAGTCCCTGAGGCCCACACCCCCTCCAGGCGTTAACCTGGTCTTCCTTGTGCTGGCCTCGGCCCAATCCTCGCTCCTATCTAGCTTATGCGTTCTTTCCGTGGCTCCCCCTCTGCTCTGCCTCTCGTCGCCAAGCAACGGCTTTGGCGGCATCTCCAGACCCAGCGATCGCCCCAGGGTGGCACCCTGGTCAATGTCATCGTCGCGCTGTTTGGCCTCGGAGTCCTGGGGGTGGGGGTTTCTGCCTTTATCCTCCCGCAAACCCTAAGCTGTGGCAACAAAGCCAGAACTGCCGAAGCCCGCCAAATGGTGGGGGCAATGGGCCGGGGCCAACAGGCTTATTATCTGGAACAGCGAAAATTTGCCACGGCTTTGGCTCCCTTAGGTCTGGGTATGCCCCCCGAAACCGAGAACTATCGCTATCGCGCTCAAGGCACTGGCAAGGCTGGCTTTGGCTTTGCAGAAGCTAAAGCGGAATATACGCTCCGTCCCAACTCCTTTGGCCCTTTCACCTGGACAACAAACGGTGCGCCGCTTCGTAGCTATGTGGTAGGAGTTTTCCCGGAGCGATCGCCTCAGACTGCCGTGAAACCTGGCCAGACCCAAGGCTTGGAAACGGTGAGTATTCTGTGTGAAGTCGAAAAAATTGGCCCCGGCCCCATCAACCCACCCATCTACCAACAGGGCAAACTCGCCTGTGGCTCCGGTTCTAACGAAGTGACCAGTAGCCTGGGAACCAAATGACGCAAGGCCATCCCGCGATCGCCTAATCAAGACTAATATTTCAATCGAGCGAATGACTCCAACGCTCGCTTAGAGAGACAAAACTTCATGATCAAATCCTAGCCCCACCAAATCCACTCCACCAAATTCTGTTACCGTTGCACTATCTTTTGAGCAAGATTCATTATGGTCGCATCCAAGCCCCAACAAACTAACTCAAATAAGCCCCCAAAAATTACTCAGTTTGAACTTCAGCCGATTGCCAATGGCAACAACAAAAATATCTTGAGCTATCTCGCCATCAGCACCGCGCCAATTAATGTGGAAGGCGATGAAGAACCAGCCCCCGGACAAAATGTTTTGCCATCGCTGAATCCAAATCCCAAAGATGATCGACCCACTGGCGAAGCCTTGCACGCGATCGCTCAATACTTAGTAAACAGTCCCAACCCAGAATTAGTAATCTCCATTCACGGGTATGGCACAGCCCGTAAAGATGCTGAGCAACGCTATCTACAAATTAGTAACTATGCCGAAACCATTTGTCGTGAGGGCAATACAGTATTTCTCGGCTATTTGTGGCCTTCCGAAAAGCCAACTGGAGAAAGCGCTCCCAAGGACGTAGACCAAACTAACGTCAAAAAAATTGCAAATAATACCTTTGATAAGAAAATTAAGTTTGCTTTTCGGGCCTTACCCATTGTGCCCACTCGAATTTTCTTTGGCGGTTTGATTTTTGCCTTGATTGCCCTCATGGCATTAATTTTAACCTCTACCTTTGAGGGCTTAATTGCTCTACTCCTGAGTGTCAGTATTTTTTCCTGCTCAATTATCTTTGCGCTCATTTTATTGCGACTTTCAGCCTATTTCCGTGACAGCTATCGAGCCACAAATTTTGGCGTACCAGACCTGGTGGAAATTATCCGCTATTTGGATCAAGCGATTTACGAGATTTATCAAACAAAAGAGCGACAGTCCTCCCTCGCTGATGGTGATGCCATAGGGGCACCCGCGAAGACTGAAATTAATCGAGTCCAACTAAACTTTATTGGGCATAGTATGGGCTGCTTTGTCGTGACCAATGCAATCCGAATTTTGTCTGATGTGTTTGATAAAGAATCAATTGATAAAAAGCCTGACTCGAAGATTGGTAATGTGTTTGAACTTTCTCGTTTGGTTTTGGTTGCCCCCGATATTCCGGTAGAAACCATCATGCCTAGACGGGCGAATTTTTTGCGATCGGCGTTGCGCCGTTGCCGCGAAGCCTACGTTTTCACTAATGAGGCGGATCTGGCGCTGAGACTGGCTTCTACAGCAGCCAATTATTTTAGCTTTCCGGCCAAAGAACGATACAGCGGCCACCGCTTGGGTAATCTGAACGTTGCGAGACCTATTCCTCCGGTGGCACAACTTCAAGATCTTAATCAAGCGACCAGTAAGACAGTGCAAAAAGCTAGACGCAAAAAACTGGAACGAAAAGATTACGGTATTGTCAACCTGGGTTTCAATGAACGGAACGAACGGTATTATCGTTCTCCCTATGATTGTTTGCAAATTCGTTCATCGGATGGAAACCATAAAAACTTGAGTTCGATCCGGAGAATCGAGAGTATCGAAAAAGAAAATTTGGATGGTATTAAAAATACACCCGTTGCGAATTTGTTTACTTATTTTGACTGCACGGACTATGTTGACCAGGTGGACGGAACGACTAAACCGCGCGGAATCGTGAGTTATGCCAAGCACAAATCTTCGTTAAATGGACTGGATTATATTCAGGTAGCTTTGGCTTACTTTCTGATGTTTCCAGCGGCAATTAATACGCATGGCGGCTATTTTGAGGGTTTGCTGAGCCAGCAATTAATCTACAATCTTGCTTTTTGTGGGTTTCAAGAAAATTTGCAGCTACTCGCTAAGTCGGCGGCTCTACCTCAGCCAGAAACCAATTTTGCTAGTTTGCCAACGGAACATAAGTTTGCTTTGTTGGACAATTTTTCTGACTTGTGTAAACAGAAGGGAATCCAAGTTGTTTTGGCTCCAATTCGTTTTCGAGAGCACTTTTAAACTTACTGGGCGATCGCCCCACCATGATAGTTTGTGGTCTGGGGCGACGTTGTTGGTTGTGGGGGAATGATAAATGGAGGCGCTGGGTTGATTGGATAGTTTTATGGGGGGATTTTGTAGTGGTTTTGGGAGTTGCCTCTAAGATTGGGGAAGGGTTTGGAGAGGTGACAAAGCTGTGTTTTTTCGCAAAGATCCTCAGTTGGAGGAGATGGGCGATCGCCTATTGAACACTGTTTGGGAGGCGTTTCCGGGGTTGGCGCAAAACCAGATAGCGTTGACGTGGATTGTGTATGATCCGCCGATTCCGGTGAATACGGGGGGGGCGATTACGCCGGAGGAATTTTGGAAGTATGTGCCCCGTGGGTTTGATTACCGAGGGGTGGAGCGAATTGATCCCGCCAGTGTGGTGAAGCTGTTTTATTTGGTGGCAATGCAGGAGTGGTTGGCGCGGGGGATGGCCCAACCGTCGGCGGAGCTAGACCGGGCGATGCGGGATATGATTGTGGATTCCAGCAACGATGCGACGGGGCTGGTGGTCGATGTGTTGACGGGGACAACCAGTGGGCCAGAACTGTCGCCGGGGCCGTTTGAAACCTGGAAGCAACAACGGTATGCGGTGAATCGTTATTTTGAGTCTCTGGGCCAGAAGGAACTGCAAACAATTAATGTGTGCCAAAAGCCGTGGTGTGATGGGCCGTATGGGCGGGAGCGGGCGTTTTTTGGGGAGTTGATGGAGAACCGGAATTGGCTGACGACGATCGCCACGGCCTGGTTGCTCCACAGTATTGTGGGCGGGGTGGCGGTGTCGGCGGTGCGATCGCAGGCGATGTTGGGCTGGTTGCGGCGATCGCTGGAGCCAACGGGGTTGATGGCGGAGCCAAAAAATCAGGTGACGGGGTTTTTGGGGGCGGGGTTGCCGTTGAATGCGCGGTTGTGGTCAAAGGCCGGGTGGATGAGCCGGGTGCGCCATGATGCGGCGTATATTGAATTGCCCGATGCGCGGCCCTATTTGCTGGTGGTGTTCACGGAGGGCACGGAGCAGGCCAAGAATGAATCGATTTTGCCGTTTTTGTCGCGGGAAGTGGTGGCGGCGGTGCGATCGCTGAATTGCGCCAGCTAGTGTAAGTCGGCTTCCCAGACGCTCAGGTAAATTCGGTCTTTGTCGTTCCGTTCGATGGTGCCTTTGAGGCCCGATTGGGTATCAAAGGAAAACTGGTTGGATTGGCGATTGTAAATCCGGGTTAAGCCTTGTTCGATGGGCGCAGTTAAGCCCCCGTCTAGCATTCCATTCAAAGTTTCGGCCATGATGTCCCGTGAGACGGATTGGGCCAGAGAGGCTTCGGTTTGGCGCACCCGGCTGGTGGTTTTGTCGTAGATGTAGGCGACGGTGACTTCATTGGGCACCAAGTCATACAGGGCTGAGCGGGTATTGGGCCAGTAGCCCTCGCCGGCCTGGGTGGGTGTTCCCAGTTGGCTGGTGATGGTGCTTTCTGTGACTCCGGTGGGGAAGGTGGGGACGTTGGGGCCAGCGGCTGGGGGTGGTGTGGGGGTGGGCGTGGGGGACGGTGATGGAGGTGGGGTGGGCTTGGGCGATGGGGGTGGGGCGACGGGGCTGGGACTGGAGGGCACCGGAGTTGGGGGGGCGCTGGCCGAGGGCTGGGGCGAGGGTTGGGTGGCGGTTCGCTTGGGGGTTTGGGAGGAGTACCAGATTGCGCCCAGGGCTGAGGCGATCGCGCTGGCCAGGACGGCGGCCCCAATCAGTAGCCAAACCCCAGTCCGGGAGGGCGATCGCGAGTATCCCACGGAGGCCATGACCGGGGGTGCACCGGGGGCAACTTGGGCGGGGGCGACGGGCAACGTGGCTTGGGTTGGGGGGGGCACGGAGGGCACCGGCGCGATCGCAGGGCTGGCTTCGTTTTCCTGGGGCAAGAGTTCCAGCCATTCCGCCATCGTCACGGGCCGATATTTGGTATCCATCGCCATGCCCCGGAGCACGGCCTGGTTGGTGGCTGGTGATAGGCTGGGCAGCAGATCGCGGGGGGCGGGCATGGGTTGGCGATCGCGCAGGATCGAAGCCACGGGCACATGGGCCGTCAGCAGGGCATAGAGCGTCGCCGCGAGGCCATACACATCGGTGGCTGGTGTGCGGGGGGCTTCGGCCAAATATTGCTCTGGGGGCGCATACCCGGCGGAAATGATGCTGGTGTGGGCTTGGGGCATCCCCATTGTGAACTCGCGGGCAATGCCAAAATCGATGAGGATAACGGTTTGGGTGCCTTGCCGCCGAATGATGTTTTGGGGTTTGACATCGCGATGCAATAGCCCGTTAGCATGAACGGTTTGCAAGGCTGCGCCGATTTGACGGATGTAGTGAATGGCGATCGCCTCTGGCAACGGTTGGTCAGGAAACACCAGTTGTTCGAGGGTTTCTCCCGGAATGTAATCCATCACCAGGTAGGGCAGCCCGTTTTCTACAAAGAAGTCGCTCACCCGCACAATATTGGGATGGGTACACAACGCTAACCGTCGGCCCTCATCCTGAAACTGTTGCTGAATTTGGGAAAAGGCGCTGTTCGACTGGCTGGAGTTGAGGGTTTTGATCACCACCGTTTGTTGCAAATAGTGGTGGGTGGCCAGGAAGGTAATGCCAAAGCCGCCCTCGCCCAAAACTCGCTCCAGCGTATACTTGCCCCCTTGCAGGGTGGTGCCAACCAGAGAACTCATAACTTAGCTAGATTTGTATTATTTCTTTTGAGTAGTCCAACATGTTGGAAAACGAATTCATCATCTCTAAAAAATCATTAAGCATTGAGTTTTCGATGAGTGAAAATAACGGAACGCTAGCACCATAGACAGGTTTGTACCCCTGGTAGCTGTTACCTACAAGTATTTTTTTAACGCGCTCTGTAAATTCTGTCCACTTAGCTTCAGATCCAAATTGCGAATGCTTAGGGAATCCATCAATTGCACCATTTGTCCAAATACGAAATAGTGAGCATTCTTTTTCCTCAATATCTCGTTTAACAATTAAGCTTCCATATTGCTGGCCTTTACCCCATCGAATGAGTAACCCGTTTTGCTCAGCCCATTTCTTTATACGCTGGGCAACATCAACTTCTTTGAGATTTCTTTGACGTTCTAATTCAGCCACGAAAGATGGCTCATCCCATATTCTAGGAGCTACATTATCGCCCACCTTTGGCTGTTTCACTTCAGTTGGTTGTCCAAGTAATCTAGGGATTAAGACTTTATTGGCTTGTCCGGCATATTGCTTAATTTCTATAGCCAGAACCTCAGCAGCCTTCATCTGAGTATTCAAAAACTCAATAATACGTAACAACTCGGATGGAATCCAATCCGCCACGAAAATCATTCGGATCTTACCAAGCTGTAAGTTAGTTTCTACTTTGCTCCAAAAAGCGTCTGACTCAATATCGTCTTGTAAAAACTCTTCTAGCACAGCAGTCGATAATTTATTTTGTGATTGACAACTGTTTGAAAAAGCAGTTTTTAGTTTATCAACAGACCAATAGGTAATTCCATTGGCAGCATAATCTAACATCTGGCCTACAACCTCACGACGAATGCGAGTGTCACAGCTTCGTTTTACCTCCACTAATGTTGGAATGCCTTCTTGATCTAGAAAGAGATGATCGAGTGCCCAGCGCCCCAAACATTCTTCATCTCCAGGTACATTCATTTCACGAGATACTAAAAGCCACCGCCTTGGGATATGACGGTTAATCTGATCACCAGCTAGTAATTCTGGGTAATCAGCTAATAATGTTTGCAACAAATCCTCAGAAGGATAATGTTGTTCTTCCATTTGAATGAGCTGATTACCCTCTTGAATCAGATAAATTCCAGAACCCATCCTGAAGTACCTCGTGATGCTGCTTTTAGGTTACCCCTTAGCCCAATGGGTGAAACAACTTAGGATGGGTAACGTTTGGCATTAAGTTATCTAGTGCAGGCCAGATTTTGCTTCTTGGGCCACGGCTCCCATTTCATCCTGGGCCAAGGTTTCTAGCACTGACCGGGCTTCGGGTTGGTTGAGGCGGGCCAAGGCTTGGGCAACACGGAAACGCACTTGCCAGTCGGGGTTTTCGGCAAAGGGCATAAGTACCGAAATGGCGCGGGCATCGTTGAGTTCGCCCAGGGAGCCGATCGCCGCAATTTGCATGAGTTCATTGGGCGATTGGATGGCATCTTCTAGCAAGTCAAAGGCGCGGGCATCCCCCAGTTCGCCCAGGGCCGCCACAATGCTGAATTTCACTAGCCATTCTGGGGTGACGGTATAGAGCGATCGCAGATCGTCAAAGGCTTCTGTGAGGTGGAGTGCCCCAATGGAATCGGCGGCGGCGGCTTGCACATCGGGTTCCGAGTCCCGCAGGCGATCGCGCAGAATCACCAAGGCTGCGGCCCGATCCTGGTTACCCAAAGAGGCCAACTGGCTCACGGCGGCATAGCGCACCCGCGCATTACTGTCGCCGATCGCCGTCTGAATCATCTCAAATGCCACGTTGGGGGCAAGTTCCCGCATTTGGTTCACCGCCCGCAGGCGATCGCCCATATCGGCTGATTTCAACAGTTCGCCTACAGATTCAGGAGTAATCGTCATCTCTCAGTCAGTCCCTTCGTTTACTGCTCTGCCGCCATCGCCCGAATAATATCACCCCGCGTCAAAATTCCGATCACCCGTCCGGCCTCATCCACAACGGGCAAGCGATGCACTGTGCGCTCGTGCATCAGTTGGGCCGCATCCCGGAGCGGTTTGTCTGGCGTTACGGTGATCATATGATGATCGGTCATCACGTCTTTGACCGTTTCCCCCAAGGCTTTGTGGAGTTCGCGATCGTACTTGGCGGGATTCTCCAAATAAATCACACTATCGAGCAACATGACATAGGGCGGCGGCGTGGCTCCCGTCTCTTTCCACATCAAATCCGTTTCTGACACCACACCAATCAGCTTGCCCGCTGCATCGACCACAGGCAAACCACTGATGCGTCGTTCCGCCAAGATTTTGATGACCGTACTCAGGGGAGTATCGGCCTGGGCCGTAACCGGGTCACGGGTCATCACATCGGCAACAGTTTTTGGCATATTAAAACGCTTTTGTTGAGATCATCGAACCTAGTAAGACCTTGAAACCCCAGTTTCTGCCACTGGAGGGCGACCGACTAACAGCCAGAGCGGGCGGGTTGGCCCGTGGGCCGGAGATGGGTGCTGTGGTTTCGGGTCTGCCCTCATTATTCTAGGGAATCTGGCGATCCTCCAATGGGATTCAACAGGATGTTACATCTTTGGGTAGAGGGGGCCACGGGTCTAGGACAATTTACTGCTCAAGGGCCGCGATCGCCCCCTGACCCGCCCACCGGAGGCAATATTCCTATAAAAATTTGCATGAAATATCGACGAACAGACTAGGCGCAGCGTAACAAATGGTAAACAATAAGACCAACCGCCCGCTGGGGTTGCTGTTGTTTCGTGCCATCAATTTGCTATGTCCCGACCCACTTTGTACCTTGCCATTACGAATCACGGCTTCGGTCATGCGACGCGCGTGGCCTCTGTGGCGGCAGAAATTCAGCGGTTGTGCCCCGATGTGCTGCTGATTTTGACCACCACTGCCCCCCGGTGGTTGCTGGAAGGCTACATCCCTGGTGATTTTATCCTCCGGCCACGGGCCTATGACATTGGCGTGATCCAGCAGGACAGCATCCAAATGGACAAAGCCGCGACGTTGGAAAAACTGCAAGCATTACAGGCAAAACAAGCATCGATCATTGCCTCAGAAGTCAATTTCTTGAAGCAAAATCGGGTGGATTTGGTGTTGGCGGATATTCCACCCTTGGCGGCGTTGATTGCCAAAGCGGCAGGCATTCCCGGTTTCATGATGAGTAATTTTGGTTGGGATTTTATCTACCGGGCCTGGGGCGGCGAGTTTGCCGCGATCGCCGATTGGATTGGGGACTGTTTCAGCCAGTGCGATCGCCTCTTTCGGTTGCCACTGCACGAACCCATGAGCGCCTTCCCCACCATTACCGATGTGGGTTTTACGGGCGGCATTCCCCGCTACAGCATCGCCGAATTGCGCCAAACCCTGAACCTCCAAACCCCGCCAGAGCGAACCGTCTTGCTGACCTTTGGTGGGTTGGGCCTGGAACAAATTCCCTACCACAACCTGGAACGGTTCCCGGATTGGCAATTTCTCACCTTCGATCGCAACGCCCCTGATTTGCCGAATCTCATGCAACTGAGCAGTCCTGAATACCGTCCTGTGGATGTCATGCCGATTTGTAAATGCGTCATCTCCAAACCGGGCTACAGCACTTTCTCCGAAGCTTGCCGCATGAACCTCCCGATCATTTCCATCACGCGGGATGAGTTTGCCGAAGCTGCCGTATTACTCCGCGCCACCCAGGATTATGTGCCCCACCTCATTTTGCCACCCGCTGAGTTTTTTACCGGGGATTGGTCATTTTTGCACGAACCATTTCAACCCCCGTTGCAGCCCGATGCCCCCCGTTCTGATGGCAATTGCGACATTGCGGAATTTGTCTTAAATGCGGTGTTGTAACGAGGGCGCAAGGCTAATCTAAATGTTGGATTACTTTGGGTGAAGGTGAACAATATTACGGAATTTGCCATGACAAATTGGGTTTATATTGCAACGAGTTTAGACGGATTTATTGCAACGGCTGAAGGAGGCATCGATTGGCTCTTTTCTGTCCCAAATCCAACTCAAAGTGATTATGGCTATGGTGAATTCATGACTCAAATTGATGCTTTGGTCATGGGGCGAAATACCTTTGAAACGATCCTAGGCTTTGATGAATGGCCTTACGATAAACCCGTATTTGTCCTCAGTCATTCGCTCAAAACGTTACCCGATCGCGCTCAGGGCAAAGCTGAAGTTATGGCTGGAGATGTGGTGCAAATTGAACGCCAACTGCATCAGCGGGGTTATCTGAATCTTTATATCGATGGGGGCAAGGTCATTCAAGATTTTCTCCGCTGCGATCGCATTGATCACCTCATTCTGAGCCGCATTCCCATTATTTTGGGGAATGGTATTCCCCTCTTTCGTACTGCTGATCAATCGCTTCCGTTTCAGCACGTCAGCACTGAGATCTATCACAATGCCTTAGTCAAAAGTCACTATAAGCGCGATCGCTCATAACGTTATTATTGTTATGCATGAAAGGGCGATCGCTGAAACAGTTGGTTAACCTAAAAAAAGGATCTTCGTTAGAAGATCCTGGGGGTTAACATCGGTGAGGAGAACAACTTAGAAGGTAAATGTAGTCCGAACAACACCAACAAATTGGGTGTCATTGGCCTTGTTATGTTCGGGGTTGAAGATCACAAATACGCCCGGTGTGATGGCAATATTATCTGTCACTCGATACCGATAGAATGCCTCGACATGAATCGATGTATCTTCATCTTCGCGAGTGGAAACATCATTTTCAGTGGCTTTGGGTGGCATTCCAACCATCAATCCCCCCAAGTTCCCTTTGCGTCCCAAGTCTGGCAGAGCTAAGTATCCCATCCAGTTTAAAACCGTCGCTTCATCACTATTGGCTTTACGGTAAGCTTGGTACCAGCCAAACCAACCGCCTAAGATTAGTTTTTGGCTTAGTTTTAGGTTTAATGCGGCACCAAAAGTATCGACTGAGGTCGCAGAAGAACTCAAGCCTAGCCCATTACCAAAAGGCCGCCGAGCAAACTCACTTCCAGTCGATGAGGTGATATTAACTTCGCCTCCTGGGTAGTAGGAATGGGCATAGCTCAAACCAATTTCAATGTTTTTGGATGGGGTAAAAACGAGTTGTCCGATGGCGGAATAAGTACCGTCAAATAACCCGTTTTCAGCACTGGGATCATTGCTATTCGTGTCGGCAATATAGCCCCCTTGCAGTGCGAAAGCATTGCTAAATTTGTATTCAAACGTTGCACCCGCGCCGGCGGCCCCACTGCGATAGACCGGATTGAAGCGGCCCAGGCGGGACAATGCCCCACTGCCACTGCTGGCGAAGGGACTGATGGGATCGACTAAGCCATCGTAAAATTCGTTGCCTGTGGCATCAACTTGAACGGTTAATTTTTTGCCCAGGGGGAAGCGGTAAAACAGTTTGTCTACGGTGACTGCGTTGCCAGTGTCGGTATCAAAGGCGAGGCGAGTCATGTTGGTGCCGGTGTTATCGCGGTCGAACCCACCGAAGTTACCGGCGTTGAGCCGTGCCCGTAGGCGATCTTTGCCTGAAAAGCTGGTGTCTAGGTTTAACCGGACGCGATCTGCAAAGATGGTTTCGGTGGGGTCGTCTTCGCCGCGATTCGGAACATCGGTTGCGTCGCCGAAGGTATCAGCGATCGCGAAAATAACTTCTCCGTTGAGTTTAGTGGTGGTGGAGAATTGCTGTTTTTCTAAGGTGGCTGTGCGGATTTCTAACCCATCGACTCGCCCCCGCAAGGCGGCTAATTCAGCGGCAAACTCTTCTTGCAGTTTTTTGACCGTTTCCAGGTCTTCTTTTTTGACGAAATCGGCAGTGGCGGCGGCAATGAGTTCTTGAATTTTGTCGAGACAGGCATTGAGACCGGCAGCAAATTCGTAGCGGCTGAGTGCCCGGTTGCCGCGATAGGTGCGGTTGGGATAACCCACGATGCAACCGTACCGTTCAACGAGGGATTGCAAGGCTTGAAAGGCCCAATCTGTAGGCCGGACATCACTAAATTGGGAAACCGAGGTGACTTGATTGAGGGCATTGGTATGGCCTTCAGCACTGTAGCTGTGGAGTTGCTGTAAGGTACTTTGGCGATCGCGCGCACCGCTTGTGCTGTCTGGCTCGATTGCTTGCGCCTGAACTGCTGTGGGTAGTAGCACTCCCGCGATCGCTGGGGTTACCAATAAAAACGACCAAATAATTTGTGCCATAGGTTGACTCTCACACCAAACTGATTATTAGCAATAGCCTGCATTTTGTGACAAGCTTTAATGCAACTAAAGCTGAATTAGCCACGCAAAACCGCTCAGAAAGCAATCTTATTTGCTCTCCAAGCTTTTAAGCTATTAGGAACTACTTGCAATAGTAGATCTCGTTATTGAGAGTAGTTCTTAGTTAGGTCGATGTCAAGCGTTTTAAGCAGAAACGCAGGCTAAAGTGCTTCCAGCCCAAACAAGCACAGCGCGATCGCCCACTGCTGGCCAACAGCAGCCCGACAGAGAGCAGATTTCAGCTGCCGAAAGCCCAAATTTTGTCGAATTCCAGGGCTAGGAAGCTGATTTCTTAAGCTTCTGAACCGGACGTGATAGAAAATCCCAGTGCCCAGCAACAAATCAGCATTAAAAAGAGAGCCTCAATTGAAGCTCTCTTTGCTGTTCTATATCGGTGAGAATCGAACGCTAGGCCAGCGGTTCCTAGAAGGTGAAGGTAGTCCGAACGACCCCAACAAATTGAGTATCATTCGAGCTGTTATGTTCTGGGTTGAAGATGACAAACAAACCCGGTGTGATGGAGATGTTGTCATTAATCCGGTAGCGATAGAAGCCTTCAACGTGGATTGAAGTATCATAGTCTTCGCGGGTCGCAACATCATTGTCAGTGGCTTTCGGCGGCATCCCAACAATAATTCCACCCAAGTTACCCTTGCGGCCCAAGTCGGGGAACCCCAGGTAGCCAGCCCAGTTCAGTACCGTGGCTTCGTCGTCGTTGATCTTGCGGTATGCCTTTTGGTAGCCAAACCAACCACCCAAAATGAAGGCTTTGCTGAGTTTGAGGTTAACTGCTGCTGCAAAGTTATCGGCAGAGGTGGCAGAGTTGTTAATCCCGTTCCCAAAGGGCCGACGGGCAAATTCGCTCCCCGTAGAGCCGGTGATGTTTACTTCACCGCCAGGATAGTAGGAGCGAACATAGCTTAGACCGATGTCAATGTTCTTAGATGGCTTGAAGACCAGTTGCCCGATCGCGGAGTACGCCCCATCAAATAAGCCATTCTCAATACCAGGGTCATTGCTATTCGTATCGGCGATGTAGCCCCCTTGCAGCGCAAAGGCATCGCTGAACTTGTATTCAAAGCTGATCCCAGCCCCCAATGCCCCGCTCCGGTAGGTGGGGTTAAACCGCCCAAACCGAGAGATAGAACCGCTGCCACTGCTGGCGAAGGGGCTAATCGGGTCGATCAAGGCATCGTAGAATTCGGTGTTGGTGGCATCAATTTGAACTTTGAGGTTCTTGCCCAGAGGGAACCGATAGAAGAGTTCATCAATCTGAACTGCATTAGCACCGTTATTGCTTACCCCGTCGTAGGAAGTACGGGTCATGTTGGTGCCTGTTAAGTCTCGGTTGAACTCGGCAACATTCTTGGCCTCTAGACGAGTCCGCAGCAAGTCTTTGCCGCTGAAGCTGGTGTCAAAGTTTAACCGGACGCGATCGGAGAAGGTTGTTTCGGTGGGGTCGTCTTCGCCGCGATCGGGGACATCGGTTGCGTCACCAAAGGTATCTTGAACTGCGAAGATTACTTCCCCGTTGAGCTTGGTCGTGGTGGAAAACTGCTGCTTCTCCAGGGTGGCAGTCCGCACTTCGAGGGAGTCTACCCGACCGCGCAGGGCAGCCAATTCAGCCGAAAATTCTTCTTGCAGTTTTTTGACGACTTCGAGGTCTTCTTTCTTGACAAAATCTGCCGTTGCCGCTGCAATCAGTTCTTGGATTTTGTCCAAGCAGGCATTAAGACCGGCTGCAAATTCATACCGGCTGAGTGCCCGGTTGCCACGATAGGTTCTGTTGGGATAACCCACGATACAGCCATACCGCTCCACCAAGGATTGCAATGCCTGAAATGCCCAATCGGTAGGCCGGACATCGCTAAATTGGGAAACGGAGGTGACTTGGTTAATTGAGTTGCCGTTGCCTTCCGCGCCATAGGCACTGAGCTGCTTCAGGGTTGTCTGGCTATCGACGGTGCTTGCGTCGGTGCTAGGGTCGCTTAGGCTTTGGGCGTTGGCTCCAGAAGCCATCAAGGTGCCGGCGATCGCCGGAGCCGCTAATAAAACAGACCACAAAATTCGAGACATGATTCAATCCTCACAACCAATCAAATCTATGGATAACCACACACGGACAGCAGTCTAGCAGGTCGCCTTGCTTAACACAACTACAAAAGGGCTGGGGTATCGCCTAACACATAAAACGGCCGACTGCTAAAACACGGGTATGCCTCATCCAGTCTTACTGGGGGCACAAGCAACGCGAGCATTGGTTTTGGTGCAACCGTGATCACTGGTTCGTTGATAGAGGACAGACAAAAGCCTGAAAGCATTGTACCCAAACTCAAGCAACTCTGCCTTTTCACAACGGTCTCACTAACCGACTCAATTTTGGTTGCGGCCAGGTCAACTAGGCGGCATCCTTTTTTCAGGAAAAACACGCAGAATTGCGATCGCAGAAACCCTTGCCACAAAAACAATCAGCAAAGAGCAACTTCGGCTGCATTTCTATAATCTGGGTTTATATGTAATCCCCCTATCCAGGCTGCTCCGACGGTGTAGGTCGAGGGCTGGATAGGCTTGCTTAGTTTCTGAATTACTGACTGTGCGGGAGTTTGACTCAGTGTATAAATTGCTCCCCTAGCCTACCGTGGCGATTTGGGGTTGAACACAAACACGACCATAAGCCAAGGTTAAGAAATAGGAAAGGCGCAATGGGGAGCAATGGCCAGTCGGGGCTGTCTGGGCGGGATCGCGATCGCAGCTTGAGCCAGCGACGAAACTTTGGCCCTGGCGCTGCGGAAGCCAGAGCGAGGGGGGAACGGATCGCGCTTAAAACCCGAAATCATCGGCATCAGAAAAACCACTGTAAGCTTCCATGCCGTGTTCGGTAATGTCCAGGCCAATTTGTTCGCCCGTTGGGGTGACGCGGATGCCAATGGTGGACTTGAGGAGCCACCAAACCACACTGCTGAAAATCAAGGTATAGAGGGCGATCGCGCCAACTCCCACACCTTGAATGAGGAACTGCTGCACACTGCCAGTGGTGAATAACCCCCCACTTGGCCCAGCCCCTTCGGGATACCAGGCATAAACATTTGGCCCAACGCTAAATAGCCCAACGGCCAACGTCCCCCAAATCCCACAAATGAGATGCACAGAGATCGCCCCGACGGGATCATCAATTTGGCGACTGTCAATATAAGTCACGGCAAAAACCACCAAAATGCCCGCCACCAAACCGATCAAGGCCGCACTGGGTAGCGAGACAAACGCGCAGGCCGCAGTGACCGCCACTAGGCCCGCCAAAATCCCGTTGATAATCATCGATAAATCGGGTTTTCCCAGATAGCGCCAAGCGGCGATCGTGGCTCCAATACCGCCCATTGCGGCTGAAAGATTAGTCGTCAGCAAAATGTGGCCAATTTGTTGGGGGTTCGCGGCCATCGTGGAGCCAGGATTAAAGCCAAACCAGCCTAACCACAGGATCAAACAGCCCAAGGTGGACAGGCTGAGACTGTGCCCCGGCATGGCCACGCCCATCCCCCCTTTGTAGCGCCCTAGCCGTGGCCCCAGGAGGATCGCCCCCACTAGCCCCGCCCAACCGCCAACAGAATGCACCACCGACGACCCCGCAAAATCCCAAAAACCAAGGGTCTTGAGCCAACCGCCGCCCCACACCCAGTGCCCCGTGACAGGATAGGCAAACCCGACGAGCAACAAACTGAAGATAAAAAAGGAAATAAATTTAATCCGTTCCGCGATCGCCCCAGAGACAATCGTGGCTGCCGTCCCCGCAAAGGCGAGCTGAAAAAAGAATTTGACTTCCAGCGGAATGTTGGCCCAACTCAGAGACTCGAACACCCCACTGTAGGCGTTGCCAATGGCCGGACTGTTATCGCTCCCGCTCAAGAAAAACCCATTGAAACCAAAGTAGGGAGTGCCATCGCCAAACATCACCGCAAAGCCTACCGCCCAGTAGGCCAGGGTAGACAGGGCAAAGACAATCAAATTTTTTGCCAGCAGATTAACCGCGTTTTTGCGCCGACAAAACCCCGTCTCCAACATGCAAAAGCCCGCATTCATGAACACCACTAGAATTCCGGTGATAATCACCCAGAGGGTATCGACGACGACTTTCCAGTCGGGCGGGGGGGTGGTCGGTTCAACGGCGATCGCGGCTTCTGCCATCACCAGGGCGATCGCCCCCAGAATCAGGCTTGGCAACGTCAATTTCCAAACAAAACGCTTTATCGCTGAATGCCGTCGTTGAAATACACGAAAACGGCGAGGAAATTGACTGTTGTTCATCATTTGCCACCCGATACTTTGCCACCGCGACAGTAGTCATAATCTATCAGGCAGAGTTTATCAGGATGCATCGAATGATACCGACTAGGGTTGCCAATCTCGCTAGGATTGGTCAAATGGGTTGGTGTGGCGATCGCACTAACTCTAAGTTGTGTGTTCTAGTACCCTTCAGCCGTCTTTTGCAGTGCATCACAAGCGTGGTTACGAGGTGACTGCAAAGGCTGCGGCTGATTCAGAGGCTCAGTCATCACCAATGCCTGATTCGCAGAAAATTATCCTCATGGTGCAACCGTCGCGGTTACAAGGGCTGATTTGGCAGACAGTCCTCAAGTCGCAGCAATTGTCCGTCATTTGGGAATCGCCAGCGGCGGATCTCGCCGAAAATCTAGACCAACTCAAAGCGGCTGGCTTAACCTTGCCTGACTTGCTGCTGGTGGATATGCAGGTTCCCGACCTCAACCCCTATGCGTTCTGCCGTTGGTGCCGGGAACAGTATCCCGGTCTAAAACTGGTGCTCACAAATTCCAGCCAAACCGAAATTTCCTTGTCTGAACGGCAGTGGGCGGTGAATCAGGGCGCTTCGGATCTGTTGGCTGGGTTTCAGTCCGATAATTTGGTGAGCGGGGTCACGAGCGGTGTAAAACGAGTCCTCGAAATTCTAGACGGTCAACCCCTCAACAATGGGACATTAATTTCTGTTTTATTGGCCATGAAGCGGCAACTAGAAGCGCGGTCTGCCGCCAAAGCTGCGAACAAGCCATCCTTATCCCTGGCGCAAAATAGGCTGACAGAACAAAATTTGACGGAAAACAAGCTGTTGGCGCGGGAGGGGAACGGTGCCCGATTCCAGCCCATCACCAGTTTGGAGCAATTAACCAACAAGCCAACTGTCCCTCGGTCAAATGGTAATGGTAAGGGGGATAAGGCCAAGCTTGAATCTGGGTCTGGCAATGGGGCGCTGCTGGAATATGATAAAAGCGATCGCGACCTGCCTGCCCCCAAGGCTGACAAAGTGGCCCGCGATCGCGCTGCCGACTCCAGCGACACAAAGGCCAACGGCGACAAAGATAGCAGCGACAAGGGCAGTACCGATAAGGGCAAGCGGCGTTATCGTGGGCTTTACTACTAACGTTCCCCGCGATCGCCAGAACGCGCTACCTTAGCCATAGAACGGTAAGCGTGGAAAGGGCATGAGCATTACTGAACAACTGTTGTCGCCATTGCCGGGAGATGCCTGGGTGGGGCTACAAAAGGCAGACGCACTGTGGCGATCGCTGCGGTCTGGGCCAATTCCGGTGCCAACGGTTGTGCAAACTGATCCCAACCCCTTAGCGGCGATCGCCTGGGATGTGGTGATCTGCGGGGGCACCTTAGGGATTCTGGTGGGGGCGGTGCTGGTGCAACGGGGTTGGCGGGTGGCCCTGGTGGAGCGAGGCGTGTTGCAAGGGCGGGAACAGGAGTGGAATATTTCCCGGCGAGAGGTGCAAACCTTTGTCGAATTGGGGTTGTTGAGTGCAGCGGAATTGGAACAGGCGATCGCCACGGAATACAACCCGGCGCGGATTAGTTTCGCTGAGGGGCAAGATCTCTGGGTGCGGGATGTGCTGAACGTGGGGATTGATCCCGTCTTTTTGCTGGCAACGCTGAAACAGCGATTTTTGGCCGGGGGTGGCCATCTGCTAGAACACGCGGCCTTTGAAACGGCAACCGTGCATCCCAATGGTGTCGTGATCCAAACCAGCCAAGCTCAGCTCACGACTCGCTTAATGCTAGATGGAATGGGCCATTTTTCCCCCGTGGTGCGCCAAGCCCGCCAGGGGCAAACGCCAGATGCGGTGTGTTTGGTGGTGGGCACTTGTGCGACGGGCATTCCGGCAAATACCACGGGCGACTTGATTGTGGCCTTTACCCCCGTGCAAAACCAGTGTCAGTATTTTTGGGAGGCATTTCCCGCCCGCGACGGCCGCACCACCTATTTATTTACCTACGTGGATGCCCATCCCGATCGCCCCAGCCTGACCGATTTATTTGAAGATTACTTCCGTCTGCTGCCCGGTTATCAAGGGGTGGAATTGGCCGATCTGGCAATTAAACGGGCCTTGTTTGGGTTTTTCCCCTGCTATCGCCAGAGTCCCCTGGCCCCCCAGTGGGATCGCATTTTGCCCATTGGCGACAGTAGTGGCAGTCAATCCCCCCTGAGTTTTGGCGGCTTCGGGGCAATGGTGCGGCATTTGCAACGGCTGACCCAAGGCATTCACGAGGCGTTGCAGGTAGAGGCATTGGAACGGCGATCGCTGGCCTTACTGCAACCCTATCAGCCCAACCTCTCTGTCACCTGGCTCTTCCAAAAGGCCATGAGCGTCGGGATGGATCAAACCGTGCCCCCCGACCAAATCACCACCCTGCTGACAGGGATTTTTCAAGATATGGCGGCCTTGGGCGATCCGGTACTCAAACCCTTTTTGCAAGACGTGGTGCAATTTCCGGCGTTGTTCAAAACCCTGACCCGCACCACCTTGCACCATCCCGGTCTGGTTTTGCAAGTGATTCCCCATGTTGGCCTGGGGGCGCTGATCGAGTGGTTGGGCCATTACCTCACCCTGGCGGGGTATGCGGCGCTCTATCCTGTGGGGAAACAAGCGACGAAACTACCGGTTTCACCGAAGGCCCAATTTTATTTGCGGCGATGGTTCGATGCGTTGCAATATGGAACGGGGCATGACTACGAAGGCCACGGGGAGTGATGGGGATGAGGTTTCCAGTCGGGCGACAGCTTTTTTATCAAGAAATTCAGCAACCGGATGACCAAATTCGGCTGGAGTATGCGGCGCTTTATATCGCTCTCGAAGAATATCCGCAGATGGAGATCGATGCTTATATTAATGCGATCGCGACGATGGCCGCAGAGATTGAGGAACGCCTCCCTGCCGAACGGTATCCCCTCAAAGTGTTGCGAACCATCAATGAGTATTTGTTTGGTGAATTGGGGTTTGTGGGGAATCGTCAGGATTATTACGACCCGCGCAATAGTTTTTTGAATGAGGTGATCGATCGCCGCACGGGCATTCCAATCAGTTTGTCGGTGGTGTATTTGGCGATCGCCCAGCGGTTAGACTTGCCGATGGTGGGGGTGAATATGCCGGGACATTTTTTGATTCGGCCCGTAGTGAACGAAATGGAAGTGTTTGTTGATCCGTTTCATCAGGGTGAAATTTTGTTTTTACAAGATTGCCAAACATTGCTGGCGGACATTTTTGATCGCCCCGTGGAGCTACGGCCTGAATATCTAGCAACGGTGTCGGCGCGGCAGTTGTTGGGCCGGTTGTTGACCAATCTCAAGGTGATTTATATCAATCAAAAAGCATTTCAAAAAGCTCTGGATATTCTTGATCGGCTGTTGCTGGTGTTTCCTGCGGTTCCGTTGGAAGTGCGCGATCGCGGCGTGCTCAACTATCGCCTGAATCGGTATACTGCGGCCCGCCAAGATTTTGAAACCTATTTGGCGATCGCCCCCACTGCCGAAGATGCCCAGGTCATTCGCGATATTCTAGAAGACCTGCCCGACGAATAACTCCTAGCCCCAAAATTATGGATTTTCCTGTTTATCTTTCCCTTGGCCCCTGGAAAATTCATCCCCACCTATTGTTTGAAACGATCGCCTATTCCACCGCCTTTCAGCTTTTGTTGCGGCACACTCGGCGCGGCGATGTGATTCCCCCGGCCCAGCGGAGTCTGGTGATGATTGGAGGCTTGGTAGGGGCGCTCGTCGGCACAAAACTGTTGGTGCTTTTGCAATATGGGGGGGCGATCGTGGCCCAGCCCGATCGCGTCCTGCAACTGTTGGTGCAGGGCAAAACCATTGTCGGGGTGTTGTTGGGCGGGGTCGTGGGGGTGGAAGTGACCAAAAAAATTATTGGCGTGAAGGTGGCGACGGGGGATGCTTTTGTTTATCCCTTGTTGGTGGGGACGGCGATCGGGCGCATCGGTTGTTTCCTCACGGGGTTGAGCGATCGCACCTATGGCATTGCGACCACGTTGCCTTGGGGCGTGGATTTTGGCGATGGCATTCCCCGTCACCCCACCCAACTCTATGAAATCCTCTTTCTGTTGGGTCTGCTGGTGGTGCTGCGCCGACCCAACCGCCGCCTAACGGAAATCGGCGATCGCTTTCGGCTGTATATGATTGCCTACCTTAGCTTTCGCCTTGCGATCGACTTCATCAAACCGGATTTTCACCCCCTCTTCGGCCTCAGTGCCATCCAACTCGCTTGTGTCCTTGGCCTGGTCTACTACTGGCCCCATCTGCGCCGTTTCCTCCGTGCCCCCGCCAAAACCTGACGACTAGGGCACCAACCGCCGACCCACAATCACCAAGTCACAGGTGCCCCGCTCAAACTCGGCAACCTTGGGCAAATAGCCCCACCGCTCAAACCCAAATTGTTCAAATAATTTCAGGCTGGGGAGATTGTCTGCAAAGATAAACCCCACCAGGGTTTTCAGGTGCAACGCTGGACTTTGGGCGATCGCGTGGTGCAACAATTTGCGCCCAATCCCCTGCCGCCGAAACTGGGGCGAAATGTAGATACTTAGCTCTGCGGTGGCATCGTAGGCCCGCCGCCCAGAGTAAAACGGCTGAAACCCCAGCCACCCGGCGATCGCCCCCTCTTGCTCCAACACCCATAACGGATGGCGATCGGGGGAATGGTGGTGGAACCAGGTCAACCGACTGTCTACCGAAACTGGCTCCAGATCTGCCGTGATTGTCCGGCAAGATACCGTGGAATTGTAAATCTCAACAATGATGGGTAGATCTGTTTCCCGCGCATCCCGAATCGACATATCCGTTTGAGTCAACATAGGCAACATTGCAAGCTATGCATGGAAGTTAGCATAAAGTGACATTGCGGTTGGTTCCTGGCGATCGCTCCAGAAAATGTTTGACAAATGCCCTATCCATCGGCACAATAGATAGTGCCCTGGAAAACGAGTTAATCGCTCCCAACGGCAAAACGAGGGACTGTAGTTCAATTGGTTAGAGCACCGCCCTGTCACGGCGGAAGTTGCGGGTTCGAGCCCCGTCAGTCCCGTTCTAAATTCACAACATTCGCTAAGTTGATCAGTTATGATGCGCCTTATTGATAAATGCAGATTGCCAACGAGAAAGCGCGATTGGGCACTGGTCTGCAACCAAATGTGTAGAAGCAAAGTCTGAAATAGCAGTTGCAGGATTGGTTCTGAGACAAGAAAAATCCAGAGGCGAATTCTGTGGCAGAATCAGGGAGTCTGGATTCCTCACACTGGCTTCTGCATCTCTCCAATTCAGACATCATGACCAAAGTAATTATTCAAATTCCTTGTTACAACGAGGAAGCAACTCTGGCGCAAACGTTGGCGGATCTGCCGCGATCGCTCCCCGGAGTGGATTGTGTTGAGTGGTTGATCATTAATGACGGCAGTTTGGATCGCACGGTGGAAGTGGCGGTCGAAAACGGGGTGGACTACATCGTCAATTTTGATCACAATCAGGGTTTGGCCAAGGCATTCATGGCAGGGTTAGAAGCCTGTCTGAAAGCGGGGGCAGACATTATTGTGAACACCGACGCAGACAATCAATACTGCGCCGACGACATTCCCGCTTTGGTGCAACCAATTTTGCTCGGTCAGGCGGAAATTGTGATTGGGGCACGACCGATTTGGCAAATCAAGCATTTTTCTCCAGCCAAAAAGCTGTTGCAGAATGTGGGCAGTTGGGTGGTGCAGCGAGCCAGTAATACGGATATTCCCGATGCGCCCAGTGGGTTTCGGGCCATTAGTCGCAATGCCGCGTTACAGCTCAATGTGTTTAATGAATACACCTATACGCTGGAAACCATTATCCAGGCGGGCCAAAAGGGGATTGTGACTACCTCCGTGCCCATCCGCACTAATGGTTATCTCCGGCCCTCGCGGTTGGTGAAGAGCATTCCGACTTATATTCAGCGATCGATTCTGACGATTTTTCGGATTTTCATGGCCTATCGTCCGCTGCAATTTTTCTTTTTGCTGGGGAGTGTGCCGTTTTCGCTGGGGACGTTGTTGGGGATTCGGTGGCTGCTGTTGTTCTTTGTGGAGGGGGCGTTGCGATCGCGGGTGCCGAGTTTGGTGCTGGCGGCTATCTTGATTTTGATTGGCTTTCAACTCTGGGTCTTTGGCCTCATGGCAGATTTGATGAGCGTGAACCGCAAAATGTTGGAAGATATTCAACTGCGGTTACGAAAAGCTGAAATTGATGATGCAACACGCCGCAATGCCCAAACCCAGCGCCAAGTGCTTTCTAAATGACCAGAGATTTATTCGCCCAGGCCGCGGTCGCCCAAATCCCCAAAATCCTGACCCTCTGCGATCGCAATCGACATAGCCCCACCTACGGCTGTTTTGATCGCAACTTCTGGCAATACAAAATCATCGATTTTCCCAGCGGCATGTCCCAGGAGTTTGTGCTGCCCCTGGCTTTGGCCTATCACACCAACTTGCCCGACAATCCCTTTTATCAACAACCGGCCCTGCGCGACTGGATCAAAGCCGGAATTCACTATGCGGCCCAAAGTGCCCATGCCGATGGCTCCTGCGATGACTACTTTCCCTTTGAGCGGGCGGGGGGCGCGGCGGCCTTTTCCCTCCTAGCCTGCATCGACAGCTATCAACTCATGGGGTTTGACGACCCGGCCATGCTGCGGTTTTTTGAGCAACGGGCCGACTGGCTGGCCAATCACCACGAAAGCGGCCAGCTCACCAACCATCAAGCGTTGATTGTGCTGTGTCTGGAGTTATTGGCCCCCCTGGTGCAAACCACCCGGTGGGATCGATCGCGGGTGCAGCGGTTGGAGCGGGTGTTGTCTTGGCAAAATGAGGAGGGCTGGTTCCAGGAATACGAAGGCTGCGATCCGGGCTATCACACGTTGACGATCGCCTGCCTAGCGCGGATTTACAATCTCCGGCCTGACCCTAGATTAAAAGAGGCACTGACCAAAGCGGTGCAGCTCGCGGCAGAGTTTATCCATCCTGACGGTTCCTACGGCGGCGAGTACACCAGTCGGAATACCTACAATTTTTTTCCCCACGGGTTTGAGTTGGTCGGTGCCTGGATGCCCGCAGCGTTGCAGATCAATGATCAATTTCTGGTGGGCTTAGGGAAGGGCTTGGCCCCGTGCTACGCGGATGATCACATTGTTGGACACCATACCTGGAATTATTTGCTGGCGTGGCGGGATTTTGTGCCGACTCGGCCTGCGCCCCAACCGCGATCGCCTGGACGCATCTGGCTGAAGAACGCCGGGTTGTTGATCGATCGCCGGGAGACTACAGAACTGTATCTTGCTCTCAATAAAGGTGGTGTGTTCAAGCTCTTTCGGGAGGGTCGCCTGATTGCCTCGGATACCCAGTTTTCTGTACTCGTCGCCCAAGGCCAGAAGCGCAAAAATGCTGTGGGTCATCTTGTCGATACCTATCAAGTTCAGGTGGAGGCAGATGCGATCGCAATCAAAGGCAACCTGGGCTGGGCCAAACAAAAACAAATGACCCCCCTCAACTTGATGATTCTACGGGTCGTCATGCTCACGGTTGGCCGCTTTTTCCCCAACTTAATCCGCAAACTCCTACAAAAACTCTTGATCACAGGCAAGCAAACTGCGCCCTTCCAATTTTCCCGCCAACTCCGCTGGCAAGATGGGCAATGGCAAGTGACAGATGAACTGGCGACAAGTTCCTGGCAGACTGTAGAAAGCGTACAACTCGGTTGCGATCAAACTTCCATCTATGTCGTCATGAGCCGGACGTTTCAGGCGGGGCAACTGTTGCCCTGGCTAGAATTGACCCAAACGGCAAAAGCCCTGCCCCCCGACAAACCACTTTCCCTTCTCCGTAGGCTCTAGCCCGCTTCCAAATTGGCGTTAATTTGGCGCTAATTTAACTTGGCTCTCTCCTTAAGCCGATTGCGAGTCCAGGAGCAAGTATGACTGGGCGCTTTTGGCTATTCGTTCTGTTCAATCGCTCCCATCAAGAGGACTTTGAGCATTGGGTATAAAACTTTTGAAGTCGTCAGGACTGCTTGACTCTAATCCAGTGGGGCGGTTGGGGCGAAATCCAAAAAATTGATATTTGGATCATGAACGCAAGCATCATTAACGCGATCGCGAACCTAATTTTAGGCTTGCTTTGTTGGACTGACTTGCCAATCTTCAAAATAAACCGGATTTAGCTTATTTCTTGATAGAAATAATTAAAAATGAGCTGCCTAAACTGGGCATTAAAGCCAATAGATTTAGATTGACTTAATGTGGGTTTCGAGCAAATTTTTGTAGATTTGGGACAATGCTGAAATTAGATATATTTCCGGATCAAGGACGATCGCAATGCCTACTTCGACGATTCAATCTCAGTCCGAATTGCTCATCAAAAATGTGACGGTGCTGCCATTTACGCTACAAGCCAATGGCGCGATCGACTTAAATCCTGGGGTGACTGATGTGCGGGTTGAGGGCGATCGCATTGTGCAGATCGCTCCAGAGCAGGTGCTACGCTCAGACTCCGGGCAAGTGATTGATGGGACTAACCAGTTATTGATTCCCGGCTTTGTCAATGCTCATGCCCATTCAATGGAAATTTTGGAAAAGGGCCGCTATGAAGCTTTGCCATTGGAATTGTGGATGCTTTATACCTATCCGCCCCTGCGATCGCAGCACTTAGACCCACGGCTGTGCTATTTGCGCACATTGCTGGGAGCCTTGGAAATGGTGAAAAGCGGCGGCACAACCATTCAAGATGATTTGATCGAGCTGCCCTACACGACACCCGAAATTTTTGATGCGGTCGCTCAGGCTTATCGTGATATTGGGTTGCGAGTGAGTTTGTCGCTCCACGCAATTAATCAACCGTTACATCACACCATTCCTTATGTCGGTCATTTCTTGCCTGAAGCTGTGCGCCGTGATTTGGAGGCTATGCAGGGATTGACGGATGAGGATTGGGTGGCGTTGTTTCGCGATTTGTATCAGCGGTGGCAGGGCAAAGATGGCTTGGTGACTGTGGTTCTGGCTCCTTCCGCTTCCCAGCGAGTGTCCCCGGCCTTGATGCACCGAATTCATGATCTGTCGGAGGAATATAACGTCCCGATCCACACTCACTTGCTAGAAACAAAGACCCAGGCCATGACCGGGCCAGAACTGTATGGAGAATCGGTGGTGGCCTACGCGAAGCGCCACGGCATCCTAACCCATCGCACTGCGATCGCCCACGGTATTTGGCTCACTCCGCAGGATATTGAATTGATTGCTGAAGCTGACGCGACCGTAGTTCACAACGTGGTCAGCAACTATCGGTTATGCAGTGGTATTGCGCCGATTCGCGAATTGTTGGCTGCGGGGGTGAATATTGCGTTGGGTTCCGATGGGATGAGTTCCAATGATTCGTTTAATCTGTTTGATGTCATCAAAACGGCTGGTCTCACCCATGCGGTCACGAATGGGGATTGCGATCGCGCACCCAGGGCCGCCGATGTGCTGAAGTGGGCAACCTATGGTGGCGCGAGGTCAGCCCTGCTCCATGAAGAAGTTGGGGCGATCGCAGTTGGAATGAAAGCGGATTTTGTTTTGTATGACCTGAATACGCTGAGTTTCACACCCCGGGGCGAACTCCCTATTCATTTGGTTTATGCAGAACACGGACAATCGATTCGTAAAGTGTTCATCAATGGCCAGTTAGTAGTCGAAAATGGTCAGGTGCTAACGGTGAATGAACCAGAGATTCTGGCCGAATTGCGCGATCGCTTACCGGAATACGAAGTCTATCGCACAACCATGTTGCAACAAGCAGAACGCCTGCGCCCCGCAATGGAACAAACCTATCAAAAAGCGATCGCCCAACCTTTTGCAGTCAATCGGTTTAGCGGTTGAACCAGCGATCAATCTACCAGGGCGATCGGGGGTAGGATGCCCCTCGCTTGCCCAGTGCCGATGGGGAGTTCTCCAATTTTTCTTCAATAAAAAGGGCAGACTCTAGTAGTCTGCCCTCAGAGGTTCAGTCAATCCTCTTTAATTGACGATTACGGGGTAGGATTTGTGCCCGAACCGTCAGGATTGGTGTTGGTATTGGTATTGGTGTTGGTATTGGTGTTGGTGTTGGTATTGGTATTGGTGTTGCCATCATCATCACCATCATCATCGCCATTGGTTGGTGTCGTGGTGTTCGACTCAACCTGTGTCGCTGGAATTTCACGCAAACCTGTCATACCAGGGAATACACGACTGGGTAAGCCAACGACTTGGTAAGCCGCAACGACTTGACCTTTCTTCTTCAGTTTGCGACCCCGAATCGCGCCCCGGTCTACAACCAGAATGCGATCGCCCTGCCGTTCAACGACAACTTCAGTCTTGACCTTCTTCGGCGCATAGACAAAATAGACCGTGTTGGAGCCGTAGGTGCCGTCACCCTCGTTATCGTCATCGTCACTCTGATTTTCGATGACTAAATTTCGATAACCAGGATAGAACACGACGGAGTTGTTGTTGAAGATCGTCGTTGAGAACACAAACGTGCTGCTCGAACTGCTAGTTGTGGTGCTGCTGCCACCGCTGACGCTACCGCCACCGCTGACGCTACCGCCGCTTGTTACTGAGCCAGAAACAAACGTCGTGCCGCTGGTTGTGGTCGTGATCCCAATGGTGGGAATCGAGAAGTTCTTAAAGTTGATATTGTCGCCATTAACGCTAAAATCAACTGTTCCGTCGCTTTTCCCTTCAAACTTTTTGCCACTTTGCTCAAATTTGAAATCGGTCGCACGACGAGAAGTGCCAGAATAAGCCACAGACTTGTCGCCAGTAAAGGCAACATAGCCGGGGCCTTCACCCTTGATCCGGTAATCCACGGCCCCGGTTACGGTATCCAGATCTAGCTCATTTTTCTTGATGTCAAAGGGGCCACCCAAGCTAATCTCTAGCTTGCCAGTACCCTGGCCTTCGATCTTAAATTCTTTAGTTCCTGGTGTGCCAACGCTTTGCACCTGGAATTTGGTTACGTCCCCTTCAAAAAACAGTTCGTCCCCTGCGGTGTAGGAACTGTCATCAACCTGCGCGTTCTTGCCTTCAAAATCAAATTTGATGCGTCGGCCCAAGGCTACGGTGACTACGGTCGGGTCGCCGCTACCGGGCTGAAACTTTAGATCTGATGGTAAGCCAATGAAATCACCCGTCAGATCACCTGCGAAAGGCCCAACTTCCAAAACCCCTGTCCGAGATTCAAAGTTGGCGCTAGAGGCACTCGATAGTTGCACATTCGTGATCGGTAAGAAGATCCGAGGGGCGGTGCCTGCTTCTTTCGGGCTGATTAAGCTGCCACCTGTTAAAAAGGAGGGGCTGAAGGAGGTTAGGGTGAAATCTAAGGCAGTGGGGATGTTTTGGAAGAAAACGGGGAACCCGCCGCTGTTAAAAGCAACCCCGGATAGTGCGCCTTCTAGGCGACCTTTGTCACCCACATCGGGGCGGCTGTTGTTGTTAACATCGGTGAAGCTGCTGGCATTGGGCAAAAACCGGGAAGTGGTGGTGGTGCCGTTGGGGGTGACGATCCGCAACGTTTGAATGGCGGTGTCAAATAAGACCGGCTGCCCGGAGCGAGTCAACCCGGTTGTGCCGGTTGTTCCGGTCGTGGTGGTTACGCCACTGAAAAAGGCTGCATCGCCTGTAATGCGGCCCCCGGTAATGGGAATATCAGCCCGCGCGACGCTGGCGATCGCCAAACTGCCAGCGACCATCCCTAAGCACGTCATCCATCGAGTTGTTTGGGTCATCACAGCAAACATCCTCTCAAATAGTAGTTGGTGAATAAACAGAACGTTAGACAGGCACCCGTGAAGTTGGGAATGTTAAAAAGTCCCTAGAAAATTTCAGGCCATGTAATCAATGGTTACTTACAATTTCCCGTAGTCTTTGTAGAGTCTGGCGCTCCGGAAAAAGTTCCCCGTGGCTCAAAAAAACTCTAGGCAAGTTGACCAGCAACTTCTTTAAACATTCCCTACAACCAGGCCGCACCTATCTAGCAGAGTGCCAGTGTGCTGATTGACACACTAAAATGTGAAGGTTGTACGAAGAACCCCGATGGTAATCGTGTCGTTATCTGGATTGTTGTTAGGATTGAAAATCACGATTACACCGGGCGTAATGCTGATGTTGTCACTGATCCGATAACGATAAAACGCTTCGACGTGGGTGGTGCGTGCTGGCTGACCTCCTGGCCCTGCGGCAAAGACATTCCCATTGTTGATGAAATCGGGTACGTTGCGTCCGAGGGGCAAATCGCTTTGGAAAATGGCGGGTGGTTGACCGACGTATATCGCCCCCAAATTTCCTTCTTTGAATAGATCCGGGAAGTTGAGGAAGGCCATCCAGTTAATCGTTTCCACGTTACCGCCCCCAGAACCCTGGAGTTCCGAGTTGGTGTAGCCCGCCCAGCCGCCAATGGTGATGCGGGGGCTAATACGCCAGGAGAGCGTCCCGCCAAAGGCATTAGTTTGAATAGGCGCACGGACAAAAGGATTGATCTGGGTGGGCAACGCCACTTGGTCATCTCCAGTTCCGAGTCCTAAATAGCCTGTCGGTGAGTAGGAGTTGGCGTAGTGGAGGGCGATATCAATGGTGTCCGTCGGGGCGATCGTTAACTGCGCGCCCACCGTGGTGCCACCATTTTCGCCACCAAACAAACCGCCATTAGCTGGATCGTCGGGACGGTTGGAGAAATATACCCCTTGTAAGGAGAAGCGAGAGCCAAGCTGCCAGTCAAAGCCAAGCCCCGCATTGGCCCCGCTGCCGCCGCTGGCCCCAAGGTTTAACACGGGGTTGCGCTGGGCAAAGAACGATAGTGGCCCTTGGCCAGCACTTTCAATTCGGTTGCCGCCCCGGAAGGCGTTGATCATGTTTACGCCTTCTGCCCCAACCAAGACAGCAAAGTTATTGCCAAAGAGATGCCGGAAGGTTAAGTCGCTCAATTGGACTGAGCCACCTGTATCGCCCTCGTAACCCAAAAGCACGTTGTTGGTTAGCAACTGGGAGTAGCTTCTGCCTGTCCCGGCGTTGAGACCTGTAAACAACAGGCTGCGTTCGCTGAAGGCGGTAAATAAGCTGAGTTGAGTGTTGGTGATGACGTTGATTTGGTCAGAGTCATCATTAAATTCAAAACCTGCTAAGGAAATGTCTGGGCTGTTGCGGCCCTGAACGCCCATGATGACTTGCCCAAACAGCTTGGTCGTCGTGGAAAATTGCTGTTTTTCTAACGTGGCTGTACGGACTTCGAGGGCATCGACCCGACCCCGGAGAGCTGCCAGTTCGGGGGCAAACTCTTCCATGAGTTTTTTAACTTTTTCCAGGTCTTCTTTGGTGGCCAAATCGGCAGTGGCGGCAGCGATTAGCTCCTGGATTTTGTCGAGGCAGGCGTTTAACCCGGCGGCGAATTCGTAACGGGTCAGGGCGCGGTTGCCCCGGAAGGTTTTGTTGGGATAGCCCACGATGCAGCCATACCGCTCGACTAGCGATTGCAGTGCTTGAAAGGCCCAGTCGGTGGGTTTAACATCGCTAAATTGGGAGACGGACGTGACTTGGTCGAGGCTGGGGGAGGCGGTTTCGGGGCTGGGGGTGGCCAGGGTGCCTACGCCGTTGACTTCATCCATTAAGCTGGACTGGGCTACCAGATCCGGTGCGGTGATGGTGTTTTGGCTGGGTGCTCCTGGGTTGGCGGTGTCTGCCGCGATCGCGCTCCCGGCCACCGACATAAAAAAGCCCAGAATCGCTGTCGCCAGCGCTGGGGATAAGGTCTTGAAATCCAACAATTTATTTCTGCTCACTTTTAACTCCTTCACCACTGACTGAAATGCCAAGACGATTCGGAGATGCCCCTTACAATTGCGGCTTTTGCTAGAAAGTTCTGGCAAATCGCCATCCAAATTGTAAAAGGATCTGCATCAAATTGACACAATCCTGACATAACCATAGCCGATCGCCCTTGATTCAGCTAACACCATCTTTGGGCTGGGGGATTCAGTTTTGCAGCATCTCTTAACCAAAAGTGTTGAATGGGCGCGGTTCATAAAAGTGGTGTGAAGCTGGAGTCTTTGCGGGGCGGGGTGGATGAGGATGCGATCGCGCCGATTGATGGTGGCATCCCCCGGATTTGCGATCGCCGCCTCCCCCGGTCTTGCCCACAAAATTACTGGTGCGATCGCGTCCTCGCCGACAACTTGAACTTGCGTGTTATTACGGATGACGATCTGGGGGAACGTGGTGGGCATTTGGCCATTACAGAATTGCCTCAGCAGTTGTAAGATGTAAGACAATTATTTTGTCTCAGCGACTTAAAGGCATTTTCTAATGGCTGCTCATAGCTTTCCCGATTTTGCTGAACACGGTTATCACATTGAACGAGAGCTGGGCCAAAATCGTGTGGGGGGCCGGGTGACTTACTTGGCGCAGAGTAGTCGCTTGGGCCAAGCCGTAGTGATCAAGCAGTTTCAATTTGCTAAGGGCAGTTTTCAGTGGTCTGACTATGATGCCTATCAGCGAGAAATTCAAGTCATGCAAGGGTTGTCCCATCCCGGTGTTCCTTGCTATTTGGATTCCTTTCAGACTGATGATGGCTTTTGCATGGTGCAGGAATATAAACCAGCGCGATCGCTGGGGGTGCCGCGATCGTTTCACTTCAACGAAATCCAAAAGATTGCGATCGACCTCCTCAAAATTCTGATTTATCTCCAAAGCCGCGTGCCAGCGGTCATTCATCGAGACATCAAGCCTGAAAACATTCTGGTGGATGAGCAACTCAATGTTTACCTGGTCGATTTTGGTTTTGCTCATATTGGCGATGGCGAAGTTGGCATCAGCAGTGTGGTGAAGGGCACGTTGGGCTTTATGCCGCCGGAACAACTGTTTAATCGCCAGTTAACCGAGGCTTCGGATCTATACGGCGTGGGGGTGACGCTAATTTGTTTACTCACGGGCACAAAGTCGGTTGATGTGGGCAATCTGGTGGATATTACTTACCGTGTTAACTTTCGGCACTTGGTGCCCAAACTCAGCATGAGTTGGATGAACTGGCTCGAAAAGCTGGCCGAACCACGGGTCAAAGACCGTTTTCCCAATGCTGCTGCTGCCTTGGAAGCCATCCCCGCCCACGAAATGCGGCCTCCCGAAGCTCAGTTTGACCAAACCGAGTTACATTTTGCGGCGACTCGCCTGCGCGAAACTCTGGTACAAACGCTGACAGTCACCAATCCGGTGCCAGAGACCGTGTTGGAGGGGCGGTGGGAAGTGGCTCCCCATCCCAGTGATCCTCCCCATACCCCTGATAGTCATGCGTGGATCTCGTTTCAAGCAACCCAGTTTACGGGCAACCAGGTAACGAATGAAGTGCGGGTGAATACGAGTAAGTTAATTCCTGGCAAAACTTACAGTCGGCGGCTGTTGTTGCAAACCAATGCGTTTCCAAAAACCTATGGGGTGACGGTGACGGTGCGGACGGCCCCAATCGCCCAGGGCGGCGGGCAACTGACCTATGGGGTGATGGGCCTGTTGTTTGGGTTTTCGCTGGTGGTGGCTTGGCTGATGACACAGTTGGCGGTGGTGTTTGGGGCGATCGCGACCGATGGCCTGGTGAGCAGTTTTGGGTATGCGATCGGGGCAACCTTTGGCTTTGAGCTGGCAGCTTGGGGCTTGGCGACGGCGGGGGCGCGGGCGGGTGCTCCGGCCTGTGTGCTTGCGGGGGTGGGGGTTTGCCTCATTGCGTTGAGCCTGGTGTGGTCGGGGTCGGCGTTAACCTTGAGTGGCGTTTTGCTGGCGATGATGGGGATTGGGTTGGGGGCGGGGGCGATCGCGGGGACGGGCATGGGGGTTGCCGTGGAACAGTTGGTGACTCAGGGGGGGACACCCGCCCATTCAACGCTGTTGGCTTTACTAGCGGCGATCGCCGGGATTTGTTTGGGCTTGTGTTTGGTCTTGGGGTTTGCCCACCCGGTGTTAACCACGGTTTTGGTGGCGGCTAATGGGGCGTTGGCCTTGGCCCTGGTGCAGACTGGTTTACAGAATGTCCGGCTGTTAAACGAGCGCCGACAACTGGAGCGATCGCTCATCAAGCCCTAAAGCGGCATAGCGAATACACCCGCCGCGATCGCGAGACTCGCCACAGAATTTCCGGCAATCCTCGTTACAATAGTTCGCGCAGGTATTTTTATTCCTCTGCGACAGGATTCATGGCAGCACGTAAACTCAGCCTCTCTACCCTTGTTCTGGCTTCGCTCGGCGTGGGGTTAGTCTTTGGGATTGTTCTTAATCTCTATTTCCCTGCCTACATTCAACCCGTTGATCACTACCTGCTGGCTCCCCTGGGAAAAGCGTTTTTGCGCCTGATTCAGTTTATTGTGGTGCCGATTGTCTTTTCCTCGCTGATTTTGGGCCTGACCCGCATTCGTCATGCCACCCAAGTGGGCCAATACCTCATCAAGCTCTTAACCTGTTATCTGCTGAGTAGCGCGATCGCCACCGCCTTGGGGATGGTCACTGCCCTGCTGCTGCAACCGGGCACAGGCATCAAAAGTAGCCTGATTACAGAATTAGGACAATTGCCGCCCCGCCAGTCCTTGCTAGATTGGCTCATTGGTTTAATTCCAGTCAATCCTTTAGAAGCGTTGAGTACCGGAAATCTTCTACAAACAATTTTTTCTGCTGTTCTAATCAGTGTGGGCATTCAGCTAGCCAAAGAAAAAGCGCAGATTTTTGTGGAGTTCATTGAAAGTATTTACTTTATCAGCGAAAAGATTTTATTTGTGATTCTTTATGTTGCGCCTGTTGGTGTCTTTGCGTTGATTAGTTCTACCATTGCGACTCAAGGCTATCAACTGATTAGCAATTTGTTCTTTTATGTTTGCGAATATTTTGCCGCTGCGATCGTCATGATTAGTCTATACGTCGCCAGTTTAGCGATTTGTCAAATCGATCTCAAACTGTTTTTCCAAAGTTTCGCCCCAGCTTTGTCCTTTGCCTTTGGCACTGCAAGTTCCAATGCGTCGCTGCCCATTGTGTTACAAAATGCTCAAGATTATCGCCTGCGGGAAGATTTGGCCGGGTTTGCGTTGCCGCTGGGGAGTGCGCTGAAACACGACGGGTCGGCGATTTTACAAGGATTCAACGCCCTATTCATTGCCCAGATTTACCACGTTCCCATCACCGCCGATTTGCTCTGGGCGATCGCCCTCAGTACCTTGCTGGTTTCTTTTAGCACTCCGGGTATTCCGGGTTCTGCAATCATCAACATGACCACGGTGCTATCGGCCGCTGGTTTGCCCCTAGAGGGCATCGCGATCGTCGCTGGGGTGGATCGCCTGATGGATGGCCTAAAAACCGGTTTGAACGTCTTGGGCAATATTTCCAATGCTATTTTTCTGAGTCGTTGGCAGCCTGACGATGCGCCCACCGCCGCCCCAACGCCTGATCCGCCTGCCGCGATCGCCGACCAGCAGCCTCAATAATGCCCACCCGCCGCCCCCCTGCCTGGCGCGATCGCCCCCAGTTGGCAAGGCCACAACCGCATTACGGAAAAAATTAACACCCATTCGCCAGTTCTTTCGCTACTCTGGTGATATATATGCAGGAAAGCTACAACCATCGCGTTGTTCGCTCCCGGTTACTGTCGTTTCGAGGACTTTCGTTATCGCTACAAAACATCTTATCAATCGGCAAATTAAATCAGCTCAAGTGCTTCTGATTGACCAGGACAATAACAATCAAGGCTTGACTGATACTTCTGATGCCCTCAGGCTGGCTGAAAGTGCAAATCTTGATCTGGTTGTCGTCTCTGAAGGCAAAGAGGTTCCAGTCGCTAAAATTCTGGACTATGGGAAGCACCAGTACCAACAGAAAAAGCGGCAACACCAAAGCGCCCGCACAACAGTCAAAGAAGTTCGCTTGCGGCCCAATGTGGGTGATTCGGATTATAGTTTGCGGATTGATCGGGCGATCGCTTGGCTAGGCAAAGGCGATTCGGTCAAGTTTCAAGTGCGGTTACGGGGGCGAGAACACCAAAATCGGGCGCGGGCAGTGGAATTGCTTGATCGCATTGTGACGGATCTAGCGACTGCTGGTAAAGTGCAGACCTTGGATAAGCGATCGCTCATTGTGCAAGTTATTCCCGACTAATTGCGATCAATTTACGGCATTTTGTTGCTATTCCGTTCCATTGCTGTTGTAACCAATCACTCACCTGGTTGGTTACTCTTTTTGTTGCATTTTAGCGGCAACGTTTGGTCTAATTCTGCCCTAAAACAATAGTAATTAAACAGTAATCCAACCGTGCGAGGCTCCGCGATCGCGCCCAATTGTTACTGCTGATAGCGACTAAATCTATCTTTTGCATGACTTCAAAATTGCTTAAGTTATGCCTTTTTACCGTTGCCAATTAGAACCAAAAACAGCGTTAATCTGCTTAATCATCAAACTTTTCAACTAATTAAAGTTATATATGTCAAACTCACAACCTCTCCATCTTTCTAAAGCGGCCCGCTATCAAAATGCGGCTCTAGAATACTACTTAGGTTTAACTAACTCCCCCTATCTTCACTATGGCTATTGGGAGCCACTGCCCAACTCAATTGACGACCTCACGCCCGCCCGCCTGCGCCATGCCCAACAAGCCTATGCCGATCGCCTCTTTGCCTATCTCCCAACCAATGTCAAAACGATCCTAGACGTTGGTTGTGGCATTGGCGGGAATGCGGCAAATTTAGTCGCCAAAGGGTTTATAGTCGAAGGCATTGCCCCTGACCCAATTCAGCAGACCCAGTTTTTGCAACGAACCCAAGGTAAGGCAAAATTTTACCTCAGTCGCTTTGAAGATTTTGACGGTGCTGGGCCGTATGATTTGCTGTTATTCAGTGAAAGCAGCCAATATATTGCCGCGAACGATATCGCCGTTAAAAGTCGGCAGATCCTTCGCCCCAATGGTCATTTACTCATTGCTGATATGTTTCGTAAAAGCGCTGAGTATGACACAGGAATTTTCTCCAATTGTCGAGTGGTGACTGAATTAGAAACTGCCTTAAAAGCGCAAGGATTTCAACTCATTCAGTCGGAAGATATTTCAATTCAGGTTGCGCCCACTATTGATATTTGTATCTATTATTTCCAAACCTTTGGGTTAACGACCTTACAGTATATTGCGAAATTGTTGGCGATCGCGGCTCCTCCGGTGTATCACTTGGGGCGGTGGATCTTCCGGCGCTGGCTGAAAAATCCCCTGACTGAAGCCATGCAAGCCCGCACCATTTTTGACCAACACCTGTGTTACCAGATCCAACTTTGGCACTTACCGGCGACAACCCCGCCGCCTGCCGCCACCCCGGAGTAAGTGGTCTACATTCCAAGCAACTTGGGCGATCGCTGCCCCCGTCAGAACTAATAAGACCACTTGGAGTGAAAAGCCATAATCGCAATTAAGTCTAGGCTAGTGCAAAACCTGTGCCTTGGTGATGCCCCAAGCCGTTTAATTGGTATCTGGGGCTAATCGGTTGATCCCGCCAGCGTTTCCGCTCCTTCGGAGTGGCGCATTTCGTTAAGCAATACTGGTTTACAGTCCTTGGTGGATTAAAATCATTGCCATTTTTTAATTTTTGATTGGCTACAACGCGCAACAATATACTCGATGGCAAGTTCCAACTGAATGCAGAATTGCAGTGTGTAAAGCCAGCAACAAATACCCCGAATAGGTGATTTGGGTTGTCCGGAGTCGATTTTGGCAACGCTGAAATTATACTTGGGCCTAAGAAATTTGTAGTGCTCTGCATTATCGAGTTGGATGTTTTAATTATGGTTACTGCCAGTCCTCAACCGCGTGGGTATGATCTGATTGGGTTTGGCGATGAAGTGCCAGGTATTTTGGCTTTGGTCAGTGCGGCCAGGGAATACCGCCATCGTCAGGGTCGCTATCCGCGTTCTTTGCTCATGTTCAAAGGCAATTCGCGGGACGGGGTTGGTGGCCATTTGGTGCGGGGTGGGTTGTCTTATCTCGATCGCAGCCATGTCCCACCGGAAATTCGCAAAGCTCAGGGATTGGATACTTTTGGTGATCCCGCCGCAATTTATCAGGAGTTTTTGAAACGGGCACAAGTCAAGCTGATTGGGCTTGATCCCCGCTTGGGGGATGAGGCATTGCGGGCGATGTTGCAGGAGGCACAAGTCACAATGCTAAGCAATATCGAAATTGAGTCGGTTGTGAGTGAGGGCGATCGCATTCATTGGATTTGCTTGACCAATGGGGATACGTATCAAGCGAAGCAATTTATTGATGCGACGGTGAATGCAGAATTGGCTCAATTTGCTGGTGTGCCGAAATATCCTGGTTTTGGTGTGATGGGTTTGCCAGAAGCTGAATTATCTGTGACGCTGACTTTTGAAACCGAGGGTCTCAGTCTTGATCGCCTCAAGCGGACGGAGTTGCACTATCTCAACCGTTTTGCTGATAGCCAGGATGCCGAAGCCCAAAGCTGGATCAAGATCGCTGCTGGCGGCAATGCAGCGATGGCAACGCGATTGCGTCAGAGTTTGCGAAATGCCAGTGGTCAGTTGCAGTCAATGTATGTAGGCGTGGATTATATCGACATTCCGACTAAGGCGCTGTCCATTGCTTATCATGCTTTTCGGGGTACGTCTTTAGACCTCAGACGCACTGCCGCCGTGCTAGACAATGGCAACGTTGCGCGGTTGTCTGGGGGGCGGTTGTCCTGGAATGCGCTGCTGTTTGATGTGAATGCGGCTCAGGCGGAGGCTTTGGCCCGTGGGAAGGCTAAACCGACCACCGCGATGCTGGCGGAGATGGAGCAGGTGAAGCAATGGTTTTTGCACTGTTTGGGGGCGACGGTGGTGCGTCCGGCGCAGGAGCTTTATATCCGTCATGCGGGAAATGTGATGGCCGTGAACCAACCTTTGAGTGGGGCGGCGATGTTGGCGGGGGGCGTGCCAGCAGGGGAGGCTTTTGGGACGTTTGGCTATCATTTTGATGTGCGGGGTGGCATTGCGGGGCTGGGCCACCGGGCGATCGCGAAAGGCTTGCAGGAAGTCAGTCCTTTGCATCCTCCGTTGTTCAATATTGGGATGCAGCACGCTTTGGTGAAAACGGTGCGTAATCTCGCTGTGGTCAGTCCGGCTTCGGGGTTTGATGGTTATGCTTGCTCGGCTGGGCGCATTGTGGAGTTCAATGTGGCTGTGGGCCAAGGGGTGGGCATTGCGGCGGCGATCGCGTTGAGCCACAATCGTCAACTTGCAGACATCACTAACTTGGAAGTGCGCCAGGTGTTAGAGGGCAGGGGACTGCGATCGCGGGTGTATGGGCGTAGCAATGCGGTCGCGGCAACGCAACTGGGCGATTTTGAACGGCAAATTGTCGCTTGAGGGAGTCGCCGGGATGATTTCCCATGTCTGCGGGCGATTAGGGATAAATCAGGATTTTGTAGGTGTCTGGGGTAGGGGCCACGGCTTGTTCTACGGCAGCGGCGAGGTCTTTGAGGGGATAGCGATCGCTCACCAAAGCATCGACATCGATCCGTTGATTGAACACAATATCAGCGGCGAGTTGTTGCACCCGATAGGAGGAACTGTAGCTGCCCATGAGGTCAATTTCTCGCCGATAGAGAATGTTGGGGTTGATGGGAATCTCGACTTCATCCGGGAATTCGGCGAAGAAGAGGATTTTACCTCCTTTGCGGGTGCAGTCCAACGCTTGGAAAAAGGCTTTGTCGCTGGGGACAGCCAATAAACTGGTGTCTACGCCCATGCCGTGGGTGAGGCGATGAATTTTGGCCGCTAGGTCTGGGTCGCGGGCATCAAAGGCGGCTTCGGCTCCGACGGCGAGGGCTTTTTCGATGCGGCTGGGGATCAGGTCTGTGGCGATCGCCCGTGCCCCAAAATACTTCACGAGCATGACAAACATCAGGCCGATTGGCCCTGCCCCCGTCACGAGGACGGTTTGCCCCGGTTCGATTTGGGCTTTTTTAACGGCTTTGAGGCAACAGTTTGTGGGTTCGACGAAGCTGGCTTGCTCGAAGGTGATGGAGTCGGGAATTTGCATCAGGCCGCCATTTCGGACGATGTGCCCTGGCACTTTGACATATTCGGCAAAGCCGCCGCCACTGGGGGCAAAACCGGCGGTGGTGGTGATGTTTTTATAGACATCGCACATGGAGTAGTTTTCGTTGAGGCAGTAGCCGCAGTGCATACAGGGAATATGGTGCAGCACGACGACGCGATCGCCCACCTGCCAACCGGAAACTGCGGGGCCAATGGCGGCGATCGTTCCGGCGGTTTCGTGGCCAAAAATGCGGGGGGGTTCGTAGAGGGGATAGCGGATTTTTTTAATATCAGATTGGCACAGCCCCACCACTTGCACTTGCACCAGAACTTCGTCGGCTTCTAGCTCTGGCATGGGGATTTCTTCGTAACTCAGTTGGTTGACACCCCGGAACACCTGCGCTTTCATAAGCAACTCCCTGCTAACCCTCTGTTACAGACTGTATCATTAAGTGCTCTGGGATTAAGGGGTTGTTTGAAAAACTGGGGCGGAAGGCTGCTGGGCGGAGTCGGTGGGGTTGGTGGGAGGGTTGCACGGGGGCCTTGCCCCCGCTCCCCCGCTTTTTGGGGGCCTAACTCCCCCAAACCCCCCGAAGGGGTGGGCGGGTGGGGTGGCACGGCGTTGGTATGGGTTGTTTTTGGGGCTTGACTGGTGTTGAGGGGGAAGGGGGAGTAGGGAGTTAAGGGTGGGGTGGGGTGGGGCGGGGTTGCCAGGGGGTGAGGCTGCGGAGGTAGGTGGTGCCGATCGCGCCCCAGAAGAGGAGATAACCGATGGCTTCGGCGAGGTAGGTGTGGGCTTCGTAGCCAAAGAGGATGTGCAAGATGAGGCCGGGAAATTGGCGATCGGGAAGGAAGGCGCTGGTATCCCATAACTGTGGCCCTAGAATGCAAGAGTCGATGTGGCCGGGTAAACAAAAGTTGGCGGCGGGGTTGAGGGTGGCGAGGCGGGTAAGGGCGGTGTCGAGGTGGGCGAGGGCGGAGACGACTAACCCGGCGACGATGAGCAGCAGGAATATCCCCATGACCTGAAAGAATTGCCGCACGTTGATTTTGATGCCGAGTTGAAATAGCAGCACGCCGAGGATGGTGGCTCCGATGATGCCTGCGATCGCCCCGGCAATGGGCAACCAACCTTGCTGGAAGTTGGCCGAGATAAACACCACGGTTTCAAAGCCTTCCCGCAGGACAGCAAAAAAAATTAGGCCAAAGATGCCCCAACCTGCCCCGGTTTCGCGGGTCAATGTGGCGCTGATGGCTCCTTCGACCTGTGCTCGGAGATAGCGGGATTGTTGTGTCATCCAGAGCAACATCCAACTCAGGAGGGCGATCGCGCCCAGACTAAATACACTTTGGAGCAACGGTTTGATCACGGGGGCATAGGTTTGGTTGGCGGTGCCCAAGGTATTGACGATCCAGGCAAACAGCACTCCAACCAAGCCGCTGGCCGCCAAGCCGCCGCCGACCCCCAGCCACACCCAGCGATTGAGCACCGCCTGATTCGCTTTATTCAGGTAAGCCAAGACAATCCCAACCACAAGAGCCGCTTCGACTCCTTCCCGCAATGTAATCACGAAGGTTGGCAGCGCCGCAGTGAAATCCAGCATGGTGTGCGTTCCCGAATCCAAACAGTTCCAATTGTAAAGGGGCGAACTGCTTTCAGGCAGGGAAGCGCGATCGCCCCCAGTTGCTTCCTAAACTGCTCCCGATTCTGTGCTGGTTAGCAGGCCACCAATTATTTCACTAGAATTGCCCAGATACAATGCCACTCTATCGCAATAAAGATTACTGAGCTTGTCGGTATCAGTGAAGGCTTGACTAGCAAAACTTGACTACAGCATCAATCAGTCGGGATAAATTTCTTTGAAGTTAGATTATCTATTGCTTGACTTTCTCAATAAAGATCGGGAGACTTATTGAAATTAAGTTGCATTAGTGTCGAGTGATGTCACCGGGGCGATCGCGAACAACGGCTTGCCCTATCGCATTTTTGCGTGATAATGATTATCATTTCTGTAGCTAGTTGATGTAAATTTACGGTTTCGAGTTCATTCATTTTGGTGTGAGGTCAATAATGGTAAATGCAGGTATCCGCTGGGTGGTGGGTGTGAGTTCGGTGTGGCTGGCCGCGATCGCTCCCGCTATGGCCGAAATGGCCGAAACCACGTCAACCCAGTCCACTGGTCTAGAAGCTTTGCCCGCTGTGAGCCAACTGGCCAGCGATGAACTACCCCCCTCTGCACTGCAACAAGTCACATCAGTTTCCCAGCTCACAGACGTTAAGCCCACGGATTGGGCGTTTCAAGCATTGCAATCCCTGGTCGAGCGGTACGGTTGTATTGTGGGCTATCCCAACCGCACCTATCGCGGGAATCGGGCCTTGTCGCGCTATGAATTTGCCGCCGGGTTAAATGCCTGTCTCGACAAAATTCAGGAGCTAATTGCTGCCGCTACTGCGGATTTTGTCAAAAAAGAAGATTTGGAAACCGTCAAAAAGCTCCAGGAAGAATTTGCCGCAGAACTCTCCGCCTTGCGAGGCCGGATTGATGCCCTGGAAGTGCGGACGGCGACCCTGGAAAAACAACAGTTCTCAACGACCACTCGCTTAGGGGGTGAGGTTGTGCTGGGGGCAGTTGGGTTCATTGCCGGGGAAACAGCCACCGGGTCAGATATTTTCAATACGGCCTATGTGGGCGATCGCGTCCGGCTCAACTTTGATACCAGCTTCACTGGCGAAGATTTGCTCCGTACTCGCCTCCAGGCGGCGAACCTGACCTCCAGTTTTGTCTCCACGGGCACCTTTGAAGGCGATTTGCGCTATGCCGGAGGTGAAGATAACTCAGTCGAAATCGATGCCTTGCTGTATCAATTCCCGGTGGGCGACAAACTGACCGTGGTAATTGAAGCTAACGCGGGGGCCACGGATGATTTTGTTCCGACCGTAAATCCCTTTCTGGATGGCGATGGCGGCAGCGGGGCCATTTCCCATTTTGCGACCCGCAACCCCATTCATTACTTTCTGAATGGCACGGGGATTGGGCTGACCTATAGCCTGTCCGATGCGGTGGAATTCAGCGCGGGGTATTTGGCCAGTGATGCTGCCAATCCTGCACGGGGGGCAGGGCTGTTTGATGGGCCATTTGGCGCGATCGCCCAACTCACCTTCACCCCCTCCGATCGCTTCACCTTGGGCCTCACCTACGTCCACGCCTACAACAACGACTTCACCGCCAACGCCTCCACCGGCAGCAACCGCGCCAACCTCCGCACTGCCCTGCTGGATAACCCCAACCTGCCCGATGCCCTCAGTCCCTACGCTGGTCTGGATATTCCCACCTCCAGCAATGCCTATGGGATCAGCGCCTCATTCCAATTTAGCCCCAAAGTGGTGCTCAACGGCTGGGTGAGCTATGTTAACACCCGCACCCTGGCGACCCGTGGCGTGTTACCCCGTGGCGATTTGGATATTTGGACATGGGCTGTGGGCTTGGCCTTTCCCGATCTGCTCAAAACCGGGAGTGTCGGGGGCATCATCGTCGGTATGGAGCCACGGGCCAGTGGAGTTAGCCGGGGGTTGCGCTCGGCGATCGGCCGGGATGCCGATACATCGCTCCACATTGAGGCGTTTTACCAATACCAAATTAATGACAACATTGCCATTACCCCAGGGGTGGTCTGGCTCACTGCACCGGATATGAATGACGGGAACAGCGACGTAGTGATTGGGACAATTCGCACAACCTTCACGTTTTAACCCCGTATCTCCACACAAACCACATTTAGCCCTGGCTAGGATGGGGCAGGGGCAGACCCATCAATTTCGGTACTGTCCCTGTTGCGATCGCGCCTAAACCGGGCACTCTGGGTGAAGAACACTGGGTTAGCCCCCAAAACCGTCGGGCCGCTCAAGGCGAGACCCGGAAGTGCTGCAACCCAACCGTGACCGCAGCCCAAGGGCGATCCGGTGTCCCATGCCCCACCTGAGTCCCCCGGCCAGCGTACCGCCCGGTGCGTTGCCCTGAGGCCGATCGCCACCCTGAACCCGTTGGAATTGTGGTCATGATTGTTTTGTCTCCCAAACGAGTCACCCTAGTTTTATTGCTGATCGCGATCGCCCTCGCTGGCCTGGGTGTCCTCCGTGATGTGTATCTGCAACTGTCGGGCACCCGCCTCAAATACAGTTCTATCTTTAGTTTCAGCGATCGCGTCAACATTCCAACCTGGTACGCCGCATCATTATTGCTGTTGTGTGCCGTACTCCTGTTAGCCATTGCCTGGAGCCAGCAACCGAGCGATCGCTTTCGGTATCACTGGGGCGGGTTAGCGGTCATCTTTTTTGCCCTTTCCATCGACGAAGTGGCCGAACTCAACCTTAAGTTTAAAAAGTTTCTGTTCATTGCCTCAAACTACCAGGATATTAAATACATTCTGCTGGGTCTGGCCTTAGCCGCGATCGCCTTTTTCGCCATCTTTTATCGCCAATTTATGTTGCATCTACCACGCAACATGCTGGCCTCCCTGGGCCTCACTGCCTCCCTTTACATCATGGCTGCCATTACCGATCGCTTCGATAAACGCGATGCTTGGAACCATGTCGAAACCTACGGCACTTGGCGATCGGGCGGCAGCGTCCTCACCACCGTAGACGAATCTCTGGAGTTGCTTGGCATTATTGTTTTAGTGTACGCACTCTTAAAGTACATGAGCACTTACATCAAAGAGTTAAACATTCAATTTCGTAGTCGTTAATGAGTGCCCAAAATCGCTCAAACCCTACTGAGCGATCGCCAGCCCATAAATCCAGGGACAGGTCAGCCGATCTGTCCTTTTTAGTACACAAATTTAGTGCACAAATTTCAATTCAGCCAAACCCAAATTGCTGCACTGAAACAACATTTAATAGCCTACTTCAACGGCTTACTGAAGGTCTGGCCCACCGCATTAATGGTGTACTTCCAAATCTAGCCGATATTCCCCCAGCCTCAAATTGGCCGCCCACAGTTCATATTCCAAAATCAAAAACCGAGGCAACGGATTGCCTTTAAGGTGCAGAAAGCGCGTGAAATTCCGCAACCGCATTTGGGCACCCAGATCCAGGTGATCATCCTGGAGCCAAAAGCGACTCGTCCCATAGACCCCCGGTTCAAACGCATGACGAAAACTGTATTGCCCATTGCCTTGCATCGTCAGCGCCACACGATAGGGCGAAAACTCGATCCACAGCAAGCGCGGCGTTGGCACGGCGGTTGTATGGCTGGGAACAGTAAACGGAAATAACTCATGATTTTCCGTGACCAACGGTTCCGTCAACACCAAATGATAGCGATCGCAATCTTTTTGGTAAAGCGTCCCAACGGTTTCAATTTCTGAGATAAAAGCCGTATCCGCAGAACTGAGCGATAGACAAACCGGACGGCGAAGTTGAGTCAGCATAGTGAGGAGCAGCAATAAAGCGATAGGATCACTATCGCAGTCCATTAGGCAGTCTAGCCCATCTCTATGGCCGAATCGATGCGTATTTCCCTGGAACCTGTTGAATGTCATCAACGTCTGACGATCGCCCCACCCCCGTCGGGTTTGGCTCTCAAGGGCCGCATCCCCATTCCAGGCGACAAGTCGATCTCCCACCGTGCCCTCATGCTGGGCGCTTTGGCCGAAGGGGAAACCCGCATTCAAGGGTTACTGTTAGGGGAAGATCCCCGGAGTACCGCCGCGTGCTTTCGGGCCTTGGGGGCAGACATCTCAGATCTCAATTCCGAGCTGGTCGTGATCCGTGGAATTGGCTTGGGCCGCCTGCTTGAGCCGTTAGATGTCCTCAATGCAGGCAATTCCGGCACAACGTTACGTTTAATGTTAGGAATTTTGGCCGCCCAGCCCGATCGCTTCTTTACCGTTACTGGGGATGATTCCCTGCGATCGCGGCCCATGTCTCGCGTCGTCAAACCCCTCCAGCAAATGGGAGCCGAAATCTGGGGCCGACAATCCGGCGCATTGGCCCCCCTCGCCATCCAGGGGCGATCGCTCCGGCCCATGCATTACCACTCCCCCATTGCCTCTGCCCAAGTCAAGTCCTGTCTTTTGCTGGCAGGGCTGACCACCGAAGGCCACACCATTGTCACCGAACCAGCCCTCTCCCGCGATCACAGCGAACGGATGCTCAAAGCCTTTGGGGCCAACATTCGGGTGGATCCCGAAACCTGTAGTGCGGCTGTGGAGGGGCCAGCCTGGTTAACCGGGCAAACCGTCGTCGTACCAGGGGATATCAGTTCTGCTGCCTTTTGGCTCGTGGCTGGGGCGATCGTCCCTGGTTCCGACTTAACCGTTGAAAACGTGGGCGTTAACCCCACCCGCACCGGCGTTTTGGAAGCCCTAGAACTCATGGGAGCCGACATCACCCGTGAAAACGAACGGGAAGTAGCGGGGGAACCCGTTGCCGATTTGCGCGTCCGGGGCAGCGGTTGGCTCAAAGCCTGCACCATCGAAGGCGATATCATTCCCCGATTGATTGACGAAATCCCCATTTTGGCCGTTGCTGCCGCCTTTGCCGAAGGCACAACTCTTGTGCGGAATGCCGAAGAATTACGGGTCAAGGAAAGCGATCGCATTACCGTCATGGCCACCCAACTCAACCGCATGGGCGCACGCATCACCGAACTCCCCGATGGCCTGGAAATCGCCGGAGGCGCACCCCTCAAAGGCACCGAACTCGATAGCGCCACCGACCACCGCATTGCCATGAGCTTGGCGATCGCCGCCCTCAACGCCTCCGGCACCACCATCATCGACCGCGCCGAAGCCGCCGCAATTTCCTACCCTACATTTGTGCCAACCCTGATGCAAGCCTGCGGTCTCCCCTCCGCGTGAGCAACCCCCCGGCGATCGCTTTACAACTCAGCACAATATAGTACACTTTTACTATATTGGTTGCAGTACCATTCCAGGCTTCCCTGAAGTCGGCTTTGCGATGGTGGTGCGATCTCTGTGTTGATTCGCGGTTCTTCTGCCTCATGGACAAATATCATCCCCGAATTCCCCAGTCCTACCCCTACCAACCCCCCCGGCCCGCTGATAATTTGGCAAGGCAAGTTTACCCATCGTCAGAAGCCACTGCCGAACCCTCCACCGTGGTGCCCCTGGCCACTCCTCCGCGATCGCCCGATGCTCCCAATGGCCCGAACGGCTCGGACAGCATTGTTGCCGCGCCCTTAACTTCCCGTTCCTCCGAAAAGCGGCGCACCCCCAAAAGCTCCGCCCAGCGCCAAACCCCCCCGCCCACCGAGTCCCCCTTTGCCGAAGAACTCAAACAGTTGGAAGCCTGGGCCGATCGCATTAACGCAATTCTCGCCGCGCGATCGCCGGCCCCGGCCCCCCCGCCGCCCCTCCAAACCTTTCCCGTCCCCACCCATGCCTCTCCCAGTCGCATGGCCGCCCCACCCCCTGCCGCCCCTCCTGGCCCAGATCCGGCAACCTTGCAGCAACAAGCCCAATACATTCAGCAACGGTTAGCCGCCATTCAAGCTCAACTCGCCACTCAAACCCCCGCCCCGCCCCCCGCCGCCCCTGCACCGCCAGATCCCCCTGCGGCCCTTGAGGGGAGCGATCGCCCCGCCGCCCCTCCCCCGTCACCGTTGGCCTATGCCTCCACGGGCTATCCCGCCCCATCGCCCCCCTTGCAACCCCGGCCCCCCTATCCCCCATCGGCTGCCGATGCCCTGCCCTCCCCCTGGCCAGCACCCCCGCCCCCCGCTCCAGACCGCGATCGCCCTATCGTCTCTCCCCGTCGTCGGCCTACCCGCCTCCCCTTCCTGGCCGTCCCCGCTAAAACCAGCGATCGCCTTCAGGATGCCGGAATCTGGCTCATTGCGGCGATCGCCCTGCGCCTCGGTGCCCAAGCTGCCGCGATCGCCTTCCCGACCCTAGCTCCCGCCATTAACCTCCTGCTCCTGGCCCCGATCGCCGTCCTCGTGATCCTCATGCTCTGCGTGCCCAAAGCTGGCTGGGTGCCCTACTACCGCGTGTTACTCCTCCTTGCCGGTTTTTTCATTGGAGGCAAATTTTAGGCTCCGAGTCCCCAACCACCACGTTGTCCACCCCTGCACCCCAAACAAAACCCCATGCGTTTGCAACCCTTTTGGCCCACCACCTCAAAAGCCGCGATCGCGGGCCTCTCCGTACTCTTAGCCATTGGCCTCTTGAGTGATCTCTATGGGTGGCCCGCCCGCCGCGATCGCCCTAGCCGCGCCAGCGAATGCCAAAAAATCGTGAGTCAAGAGGTTCAACTCACCAAAGAACAACTGCTCAAATTGTTAGTCATTGCCGAGGGCAACAAGCGCGATCGCATCCGTCAAATCCTGCCCACGCCCTACTGCACCCTCCCCACCCTCCAAATCCGCGCCGGAGCACAATCCCAGCGCGAAGCCTACCCCCTCGCCTTCGACCCCACCACCTGGCTCATCATTTTGTACGAAGGCGACCAATACACCGGCTATCGTTTTGCCCTGCGATCGCCCTAATCGTGCCCGACCTGACTGACCTTGGCCCTGCCCAGTTGGCTTTAGCCCCGGCCCTCCCCATGCCCATTGTTCGGGGGAGCCTCAAACTTATAGCCCACCCCCCGTACCGTTTGAATCAACGCGGGCTGACTCGTGTCAATCTCAATCTTTTTCCGAATTTGCCCAATATGCACATCAACAACCCGCTGATCCCCAACATACTCATAATCCCAGACTTCTTGAATCAGCTCTGCGCGTCGCCACACCCGCCCCGGATTTTTTGCCAGAAAATACAGCAAATCAAACTCCAGCGCCGTCAAAGGCACCAGCGCCCCATTGAGCTTGACCTCCCGCCGTTCCGGGTCAATCACGAGTTTTTCAAACGTTAAACTTTGCTTATCTCCGGTGACCACTGTGCGTTGTCGTTTGAGAATCGCTTGCACCCGTACTCCTAACTCACCCAGACTAAAGGGCTTCGTAATGTAATCATCGGCCCCTTGGGTAAAACCCCGGATCTTGTCGGCTTCGTCTGTGCGACTGGTCAACATTAAGACAAAAACCCCGGTGCGCCCTTGCATATCCTGACAAAGGTTGTAACCATTGGCATCGGGCAAATTGACATCCAGAATCACTAAATCTGGGTTAAACCGCTCAAAGGTGGCCATAGCGCTTTTGCCATCCTCAGCCGCTTCCATCGCGTAATTTTGCCGTGCAAGGAACCGAGTGATGAGGTTACGGATGGCTGGGTCATCATCAACTACTAAAATCTTGGCTGGGGCCGTGTCCATATCGTTTTAATGCTATGAGGGCGAATGGGGCGTTGGAAAAGAATAAAGCACTCAGTACCTGCTTCCAATACTCCAGGGATTTATCTCTGCGGGTTTATCAAACAATATTTTAGACAACATTGGAACACTGAACAGCCCATGAGCGACCTCCAAACGCGGCTGTCCCAGTGGAAAAGGCTTGGTGACGAAGGGATGCACTTTGAAACGAAACGACTGACAGGTTGGATAACTGGAATTGTAGTTGAGTTGTGCGGTTGGCTGGCGTTAAAGGTTGGGCGGGATTGCGATCGCGACCACCTCAACAGTTTGTCTTGTCCAGCACCAGTATGCCTTAGCTTTAGCTAACTGCTCAAGGAATTGTTGAGTTTCCGGAAAAGCCAGTGCCAGATTGCCCTTTGCTGGCTGCTCCCCCCTTTGGCCCCGCCCCCCGAAGCGCCCCAATACCACCCTGGCGTAGTGAAAGGCGATCGCCAAGCGTAAATCGCCTGTACCAGCATAGTCAGCCAACGCTGCCTGAAGCTACCCAGCGCAAATCCGGAGTGATCCCTCCGAACAGGAGTAGCACCGTAGCTCAATCAATGCTAAAAAGTGAGTAACTTGCCAAAATAAAATTGGGGCAACTGAAATCTAGAGGATCACAGAGGCTGATCGCAAATCTAGGTGATCATAAAAGGGGTCGTAGATTGATTGATCGTGGGATTGATCGAGATAGGGCTTGATCATTTTTCGGTAAGCTTTAGATTGTTCAGTAAGCTTAAGCTTGAACCATACGGTCGGAGTAGGAAGGGATGAGTGAGCAAAGCCCATATCAACAGCTTGGGGTTTCTGAAGGCTCGAGTTTTGATGAGATTCAGGCAGCTCGCAATCGACTCTATGCAGAGTTTCAGGGCAACGAAGAGCAGCTTCAAAAGATTGAAATGGCCTATGACTCTGTGTTGATGGATCGGTTGAAAATGCGGCAAGAGGGACGAATTAAAGTCCCTGATGGCATTCGGTTTGCCGAACGCCAAGTCGAAGTGCCAGCCAAACCGCCGCTCAGTTCAACGATACAGCCCCCATCTTGGCTGGAGCGCATACTAGACACCCCCTCCCAGGCCGATATTTGGCTACCGGCAGGCGTGATGACGGCGTTGGCGGCGCTGGCGATCGCAGTGGCCAACTCAGCCCAGTTAGCCTTAATTTTGGGCACTGGGGCGACGTTTTATTTCATCTACCGCAAAGAACGCAAATTAGGGCGGGCGGTGCTGTTGGCCGTACTGGGGCTGATTGGCGGGCTGGTAGTCGGTGGGTTAATTTTTAATGCCCTCAGTTCTTTGGTGCCTGGGTTCACCCTGGCGATCGACGTAGTTGCTACGGCCTTTACCTGCCTTGTCTTTTGGCTAATCAGCAGTTTTCTCCGCTAGGCCAGACTGCCCCGTTGCCGCTGTGCCTGTTCGATCGCCTCAAACAAGGCCCGAAAATTGCCTTCCCCAAAACCTTGGGCCAGGAGTGGCTCCGTGGCGGCCGGATGGGTCTGGCGCTCGATGAGTTCCAAGAAAAACGTGGGTTGTTGAAACAACGGCTGGGTAAAGGTTTGGAGCAAAACCCCAGTGTTGGGATCGCTTTGCCAGTCCATCAACAGTTGTTGCGTTTCCAGAGCTTGAAGCATCGCCGGGGTGACGGGGCACGCAGGGCGATCGCGCAATTGCTCGTAATAATGACTGGGGACAGCAATGAGGGGCAACCCCGCCGCCCGAAACTGGGCGATCGCGCTCAGCAAATTGGGCGTATGCAACGCGATATGCTGAATTCCTGGCCCCCGGTGGGTATTCAAAAACTCTTGAATTTGAGAATTGGGGGAAGCTGGCTCATTAATCGGTAACTGCACCTTGCCACTGGGATGGCGCATGACCTGGCTGTGCAACGCCGAATATTCAGTTTGGATCACAAAACCCTGATCCGGCTGGAACCCGAAGACCCGCTGATACCACCGTACCGCTGCCGTCAGTTCCCCCGGCCCCACATTCAGCACCACATGATCGATCGCCTGAATGGCCGCCGCCACAGGAAACGGCTGTTCTAGGGAACCGCAATCAGCTTGTAAGGGCGGCATGTGGGGCAACAGGGTCGTCTGCCCTTGTCGTTCAACCAGCGTGTGGGTGAGGCTACCCCAAGCCGCGATCGCGGCCCATTTCAACCGACCGTGGGGTTGCTGCTCAACTTGCACCGGGTGAACTAACCGCGCCCCATTGGCCGTGGCCTGGGCGATCGCCTCCTCCACATTCGGCACCCGGAAGACAACATCCCCCACCCCCGCTGTATACCGCCGTAAAAACTGAGCCGCCGCACTGGTGCTTGTCACCGGCGCACACACCACAAACCACACCGTCCCCGCTGCCACAATTTCTACCTGACACCCCTGCCACACCCCACTGGCCACTGGCCGAAACCCCAACCGACTCGTAAACCAACGGCTGATCGCCTTTGCATCCTCGACGCAAAAACGCACATGATCAATCTGCATACGGTCTTGGTTCCTGCCTATACGAGTAGAAGGGTAATCGAAAACTGACAGCCTAACTGCAAGACACTTCCAAAAGCCGAGTGGGTCATCTCCTGGCGCGATCGCCCCCCAGCCGAACGACCTGCCCTCACCGAGCAGCGTATCAGTTTTCCCTCACCATCCTTACACCGGGGGTTGGGTCGCCTTCATCCCCCCAAAAGCACAGATCTGGCTATCAATTTTGGACGGTCAACCAACGGTGCTAGGCGATTTTGCCCTTTTGTCTAAAACAATAGATGGTTTAAAAGAACAGATGACTATCAGGCTGAATATTAATTTCCATCGGCACTGCCTGGGGTTCTGCGGTCATCGCATAGAGAATTGCTGCCGCCGCCGTCTCTGCGCTTAACATCTTGGTGCGATCGACCTTGAGCTGCACCTCATCCCAAAACGGAGTGTTCACGCCCCCAAAGTAAAACGCCGTGACCTTAATGCCATACCGCCGCAACTCTTCGCCCATGCACTTGGTCAACCCCACCGCCCCAAACTTAGAAGCGCAATAGGCCGTTGCCATCGGCATGGAATGTTTCCCCAAAATGCCAATGACATTGCAGATATGCCCCATTTTGCGCTCTTTCATCACGTTGGCTGCGGCTTGGCTGGTGTAGAACAATCCCTTAAGGTTCAAATCCAGCATAGCGTCCAGGTCGGCAGGCTCTAACTTGTTGAATTGTTTCATGATGCCAGCCCCCGCCGCATTGACCAACACATCAATCTGGCCAAAGTGGGCGATCGCCTTATCCATCAGCGTCGCCGCCTGGGTAGGGTCGGTAATATCCGTGGGCACCGTCAACACCTGCTGCGGGTCAACGACCATACCGCGGACTAATTGCCCCAAGCGATCGCCATCCCGCGCCGCCAACACCAACCGCGCCTGCTGGGCCACCAACTTCTCCACCAGCGCCTGACCAATCCCACCCGTCGCCCCAACGACCACGACCACCTTGTCTTGCATCGCTTTACATTTCTTTACTTCGTTCTTTATCATATCAATCGGCACCAAAATTTACGCGATCGCGCTCGAACTGGTAGGGTAAAGAGACCTACACCAGAACAAACGGTAACAGTTTGCGAAGCAGGCAGGGGGATTTATGAGTCAATTGGACGCAGCACAGGTTGAGCGTTTGCAGCAAATCGGTGGCCATTTGAGTCGGCTACGGGAGTCCAAAAAAATATCCTTAGAAAAAATTGCTAGGCAGACCTTCATTCCCCAGCGCCTCCTGGAAGCCCTGGAAGCGGGGGAAGTAGAGCGATTGCCAGAACCCGTCTACGTCAAAGGTTTTATTCGGCGCTATGCCGATGCGATCGGGCTGGATGGCGTTGAACTGGCCGATACCTTTGACGCACCGGCCATGTATCCCGTTGCGGCCCCCAGCGCCGTCGCCACCCGCACCCCGGAGCCAGTCGCCACCCCTGCGACCCCGCCGGAGCGTGATGCCGTTTCCGCCCCCACCCCCAAAGCCTTTGCCCAGCCCACTGCCCAAACCGGCCAGACTTATTCCAGCCAGCGCACTTACACCAACGGACAGGCCAGTGCCCCCAGTCCAACGCGATCGCAGCCAGAGCGTCCGGCCCCAACTCCCCCGCCAACACCCGCGCGATCGCCAGCCCCAGAGGTTGGTAATTCCCTTCGATCGCCTGCCCCGATCGCCTGGATTGGCCTCGGTGCCTTGGCCGCAGTCGGCGCGATCGCCCTCCTCGTCAACGCCTTCAAACCCTCCGCCGCACCGCCATCAATTACCGCCTCCAGTCCCGTTCCAGCAGCCCCCAGCCCCACCCCAACCGTCTCTCCCAGTCCAGCCCCCGTGGCCCAAGCCCCCGTCCAGGTCGCCGTCAAAGCCACAGAAGATGCCTGGATTTCTGTCACCGCCGATGACCAGCCAGAACCGGAATTTGAGGGCATGATGGCCAAAGGCGAAACTAAAACCTGGACGGCCAAAGAACGCTTGAGCCTCCGGGCAGGCAATGCTGGCGGGGTCGAAGTCTCCTACAACCAAGGCCCAGCCAAACCCCTGGGGGAAGCTGGGCAAGTGGTTGATGTGACCTTCAATAAGGATGACTCAACGCCCGCCCCTCAGTAAGCCGTTTTCCCTCGTGGCTGGATCAAAGCGGTTCGCGATCGCCCCCCTCGCTATCAAAAATTGTCATCAAAATTAGGGCCAGCGGCTCCCAGTCCCAACTTGCGTGGTTTTAGTGTTAATTACTTGACGATCGCCCCATCTGCGTCTAAGGTTAACCACTGCTATTTCTGAGACGACCGAGGGCTGAAATGACAATCCGTGGCCTATGGCATAACCTCACAAAAAGTGACTTCTTACTGCGAGAAACCCTGCTAGGGCTACGACGCGGCGGTTGGATGAATTGGGCCGCCGTGAGCACAATGGCGGTGTTGCTCCTGCTCTTTGGGATCAGCCTGCAAGCCTCTTGGCAACTGGATGGCCTGCTCAATCGGTTCGGCACCCAGCTTGAAGTCTCGGTTTACCTAGAAACGGGAGTCCAGGCAGCGGATTTGCGCCCCACGATCGCCGCCTTCGCCGATGTGGCCGACGTGCAAGTGGTCACTAAAGAAGCCGCCTGGAACAGCCTGATTACCGATCTGGGCCTCTCCAATATCAACGGCGCGACCCAACAACTCAATGGCAACCCCCTGGTCGATGAACTCAAAGTGCAGGCCAAATCGTCCGCCGCCGTCCCCGATCTCGCCAAGCGCCTTGCCAAAATGACCGGGGTAGACGAAGTGCAATACGTAGACGAAGCCGTGCAACGGGTTGCCGAGCTGAATCACGGCCTGCGGTGGATCAGCCTGATTGTCATTGGGTTGCTGACCTTAACCGCGATCGCCGTCATCACCACCACCATTCGCCTCATTGTCCTGGCACGGCGGCGAGAAATCGAAGTTATGCAATTAGTCGGGGCCAAAACTCGTTGGATCTACCTGCCCTTCATCTTGCAAGGCGTGGCCTTTGGGTTAGCGGGTGCGGCCCTTGCCTGGGGATTGCTCCTCAGTCTGCACCAATTTCTGATCCGGCTCTTGGCCCAGCAACCCGAATTTATCCAGCTTCTAACTAACGGCCTCCAACTCAGCCACCTTCAAATCCTGGGTTTAGCCCTCATCCTGTTGACCTTTGGCAGTTCTGTGGGCGTGTTAGGCAGCTTGTTTGCCGTGCGGCGGATGGCCCTGCGATAATACCCTGAAATCCAGGAGGCACAATGCGATCGCAATGGGACTGCTTACTACAAAATTCGGGCGTTTGGGTCGGGTCATTCACCCAGTTTTCGCCCCAGGGCACCCAACTCAATGACACCCCCACCGTCGTCTCCCTGACCCCTTCCGGCGATCGCCGTTCTATGCGGCAAGTTGTCCGTCGCCTCACCCAGCCCCCCCAGGATTTGGTTTTAGAATACAGCACCCTTGCCCGTGGCGTTCTGTTCCTTGAAAACGGAGCCTTCTCCCAAGGTGCCATCCAGTACGGCCCCTTTTCCGAGTTTGGTGCCGAATTAGGACTCATTGAAACTTACCCCGATGGCACCCCTGGCGATCGCCGCCTCCGCATGGCGCAACTCTTCAACAAAGCCAGCGAACTCGCCCAAATTACCCTCATCCGCGAACATCGCGAAGGCACCACGCCCCCCCAAAGCCCCCCGCTGACCGTGGAAGCCCTGCTCGGCGAATGGCACGGCACAGCCACCACCGTCTACCCCGATTGGCGCGAACCCACCACCCTGACCAGCACCCTCCGGCTCCATCGCGACGGCCCCGATCGCCTCACCCAACACCTCACCTTTGGCCCCAATGGGCGATCGCTCACGTCCACCGCCACCATCAACGGCCCCAGCCTTATCTTTGACCAGGGCACACCGCCCGTCCAAGTATTGCTCCTCCCCGACGGTGCTTCCGCCACCACTCCCCGCCAAATTGTCTCCCGCCAACCGTTTTTTCTCGAACTCGGCTGGCTGCTGCAACCCGACCTGCGTCAACGCCTGATTCGCACCTACGACAGCAGCGGCGAATGGAGTAGCTTGACCCTCGTGACCGAACGCAAAATCGCCACCCCTTAATCGCCTGTTATTTATAGTGTAATCGTTAAAATCCTTTGCTGGAGATAATTTTACCTCGTAGACAGTTTCCGCAAAGTAGCAAGTGTCGGTCATGACCCTGCCATCTTCAGCAGATCGCAACCGCTATCTAAATTGCCAAGACTTTACGACCCGGCAGCAGTCATAATCAGCTTTGAACGTGGCCTCCGGAGACCCTATGGACTTGGTCGTGATATCGTGATAGTCATGCGATTGCTGCGAATCTTGGCCTCGAAAGTAAAGGCAATCTAGCACTGTTTTAACCTTATAAGTGAGATTGCAGGGGTAATCGTGATATTTTGCTGGTCTATTTCTCCAGTTCAGGCAAGCCAACTTAGTATTTCAAAACTTAATAAAGTGGTTTTATCTTAAAATTTCTGATGTAATAAAAGCCTACTCCATTGACAGTTTAGATTTGAACAAAGTCTACTAAAGAAATCTCCTTTAACTCGTCATTCTGCCATAGCGACCCAGGTACTTTACAGCGGATCGCATCTAAAGCTTGTCTTATCTAAACCTTTACTCAGAGCCTTTGCTGTTTGCATAGATCGTACTGACTTCCGCTCATACACACATTATTTCTCAGAACAAGATGACTGACGCTCAACTGTCGTTCAATTTTGGTCATGATTCGGATAGTACTCAGGAATTTTTCGCAATTAAACGCTCTTGGTCAGCTTCTAAGCATCGCATTATGCTGCGGTACATTCAAGCTCATTGCTATAATCTAGGTGGGAATAAAATTTTTCAATCTAGAAATATCAACTATGTGGACGGATTTGCTGGAGAAGGCAAATACGACAAAGGATTTGGGATTGAAGATTTTGTAGGAGCATCAACTTTTTGGAAGCGGTACAACATCAATCTGCTCGACACCGATGGTTCACCTCTGATTGCGCTCAAATGTGCCAGAGCCTTTCAGCAAGAGAACCGAGTCAACCTGCGCTGCTTTTTTGCAGAAGCCAAGAAGCAAACCAATCAAAAGCTGCGGGAAAATTGTGAAGCAGTCGGAAAAGGTCTAGATTATCGGGTTTATCCACCGCACTCTTTTGAGAAAACGTTCCCTCAAATCATGAGTGAATTAAATGGTTACCCGACTGTTGTCTTCCTAGATGCTTTTGGTGTGAAGGGCGTGAGCTTTGGGCAGATTTGTACGATTGGAGACTATTTGAGTCAACACAAAGGTGAGCTTTTTCTACTGTTTCATAATAGTGCTGTTGCGCGTCATGCTGGATATCTTGATGTTAATTCAACTAATCCAACTATGCTCAAAGCAGCGCACACTTATATGAAAAATCTAACGATGTTGCTAGGGACAAACTCCGACCAGGACTGGAAACCTAAATGGGGCGAATTAAGAGAGCTACCTCAGCAGTTTGAGCGATGGGCATTGAGGTACTTTGTTGACAGAATCGCTAGAGAAAGTCGTTTTAAGGGCGTTGCAACCTACGAAATTAAGGAGAAATATACTGACACACGTCCAATGTATAGCATCGTCGTTTGTAGCAATCATCCTCCGAAAGCATTCGGGGAATTCTTGAATGACTTCTTTGCTGACGAGAATCGGCTTCTGTATTTTGTAGAGGATAAGAATAGCCTTCTTCGGAACTTCCTTGAAGCTGAATGGCGTAGACAGGTTGAAGATAGAAAAGTTGAAATTGAATCTGAGATTATTGAGGTATTGAAGGAGATAAGTAAAAGATGGATCAAGCTTGACGATTTGATTACTAAGATTATTTTGGAGATTAGTTGTCGAGGTCGTGAGCTGGGTTTTTTGAAACGAAGTAATTATCGTGAGATTCTAATCGAGTTGTACAAGAAGAATATTATCGAAGCTGAAACTTTAGGTAAAAATAAATTGCCAACTTTGCAAAATAGAGTAAAGATTGTATCATGATAATGGCACTATAAAATCTAATCTTTTGGGAAATGCCATGTCGATAATTTCATCAATTGAATGGACTGAATCTACGTGGAATCCTACTACTGGATGTCATGAAGTCAGTCCGGGCTGCAAGAACTGCTATGCGAAGCGGTTTGCGGAACGTTGGCGTGGGGTTGTTGGGCATCCTTATGAACAGGGATTTGATATAAGGATTTGGGAAGACCGATTAAAAATGCCGTTCGCCTGGAAAAAAAAACGGTTGATATTTGTTAATTCTATGAGTGATCTATTTCACCCAGAGGTTCCTGACGAATTTATTAAAAGAGTTATTGACGTTATTGAAAAGGCAGACTGGCATCAATTTCAACTATTAACAAAGCGTCCAGAACGAATGTTAGAAATTGCTCATCAAATTGGAGAACTGCCGCCGAACCTGTGGGCAGGGGTTAGTGTTGAATCTCAGGCATGGACAACAAGAGTTGATATTTTAAGACAAGTCCCTGCCCAGGTCAGGTTCCTATCTTGTGAGCCTTTGATTGGCCCATTAGCCCTAAAACTTGATGGTATCCATTGGGTCATTGTGGGGGGTGAATCAGGATTTGGAGCAAGACCGATTAAGGTAGAGTGGGTCAGAAGCATTCGGGAGCAATGCCTCCAAGTCGATGTGCCGTTCTTCTTTAAGCAGTGGGGCGGTGTGCAGAAGAAGAAAACAGGACGGATTCTGGATGGAAGAACCTGGGATGACTTCCCCGCATCTAGTCAAACGATGACACAAGAAGATCAGATCTTACTGCCGCTTTGAATTGAGTCAATTTACATCTGTCCAAAGTCCTGGAGTGGTTAGCGTAAAAGCGTTTTGTTGAATGCTACCCATTCATTTTGATTGCTCAAAACATGCTGCTCTCCTCAACTAATGTGGCAGCCTACACGATATCTACGGCTTTCGCCTTTTCATAATTAGCCAGCCTAACATAGCTGATGGCAGTCCATTCCAATCACCTGCTGTGCGGAAATTCCCAGGACAACTGGTTCAACTGGAAGAAAATGGTCACCGAGTACTATGCAAGTGATGCGATCTTGCTCTAATATCCTGCCGCCATGTACCTTCGTGCAGCACGGTACTTTTGTTGTGGAATTGCTATTTTTGTGCGTCTATAACGTGACAAAATCAGCAAGATTTTGTTGTTTACGTCAAAGAATTATTTTGAGGGACGGTTGTTAACAAACGGCAAGGGCCAAGATTGACAGGCTACTCCTGCGATCGCGCCCACCCCTCCAAGCCACGTAGCGCCAACACCGCCGTTCCATAGGCTGCTTCCGTCTGCGGCGATCGCCCCACCGGAACCCCCAGATGGCGATCGCGAATGGCTGTCCACGCCTCATTTTCTGCCCCACCCCCCGCCGTATATACCCGCCTGAGCGGAGTCGCCCCCAACGCCTGCAACTGGCGATAACCTGCGGCCTCAATCCGGGCCATCCCCTCCAGCAAGCCGTGCAAAAACTCAACGTCACTAGGCGGACGAGGAGCCAAACGGGGCGGCAACGTGGGATCATTCACCGGAAACCGTTCCCCCGGTTGCAGCAGCGGATAATAATCCAACGGGCTAGGCTGTCCTGCTGCGATTTGGGCACTGAGTTGCACCAACTCCGTCGCCGTAAAAAAGTGTTGCAACACCGCCCCCCCCGTATTAGACGCACCCCCCACCAACCACAAATCTCCCCACCGATGACTATAAACGCCGCTTGCGCCCTGTTCCACATAGGTCTTGCTGAGGAGCTTCAGCACCAGCGTCGAGCCTAGAGATGTAACCGCTTCTCCCGGAGCCACCGCCCCACTGGCCAGAAACGCGGCAATGCTGTCCGTTGTCCCCGCGCACACCTGGCACGTCGTCGGTAAGCCAAAGGTCTGGGCGATCGCCGGTAACACAGGGGCGATCGCCATCCCCGGCGCAACCACCTTAGGCAACTGCACTGGCAAATCCAAACCCAGCAACCAATCTGGATACTCCAACCGCACCACGTCATACCCCAGTTTCAGCGCATTGTGATAATCACTCACCCCCAACTGCCCATGCAACAAAAAACCTAACCAATCCGCCTGATGCAACAAATAGGCACCCGGAGCCAAGGCCCCCTGTGCTTGCCACCACAGCAACTTAATCAGGCTAGAAGTCGCACTGAGTACCGTATCGCGCCCCGGTATTGGGCGATCGCCCAACGGCTCAAAATAAGCCCGCAATTGGGGTAAAACTGCACTGCCTCGCCCGTCGTTATAGAGCAACGGAGCCATCACAGGCTGCCCCTCACCATCGCATACCATCACCGTAGACGACGTACCATTCACCGCGATCGCCGCCGCTTGAGCACGAATTGCCGCCGGAATTTGGGTCAACAATTCCCCTAAAGTTTGCCGCCAAGCCCCCGCCCAGCGATCGGGCGCTAACGCCTCAAACCGCTGACTGGTTTGGGCTACAACTTTTTGCCGAGCATCGATCGCGATCGCCCGCGCCCCCGACGTACCAAAATCCACACCAATGTAAAAACTCATTACGTTGTCTAACTAAATATTGAGAAATAATCAAAATGGTCTTAAAAAACACCGTTTTATTTCATCAATTCATTTAAGGTGAGCAATCAAATCTTCTATCTCTCTCGTCCAGAGTGCTAAAGCAGTGAGCAACAATCATTTAACCTAATCGTACAAAGATTTAAACCTACGATTGCGTGCCATCTTTCCCACTTCTGAACCCTCCTCAGTTCCAAGTGCATTCAGACCATTTAGCCTTTGGCGCAATGCACACATAGGACTCCAACCCTTCACTTTGTATTGATTTTGGAGCATTTGCATGGCGTTTACATTCGATCTCCTCGGTGTATCTCCACTGCTAGATTTTTTTAGTCACCAGCAAGAGCAACAGCAGCTTTCTTCCAACTCCGGCGTTGAGTACCTGGGTGCTCGCAAATGTACTCTCGACGCATTCATTGCATCCGTGGAAACCGTTACCCCCCGGCAAGGCTGGCAACTTGATGAAGCGGTCGATACCGTCGTTCACTTTTGGCTCAACAATATCGATAGTGTGCAACATTGGAAGCAACGTCTCCACGATGCTGGCCGACAAAATTTGATTGTTGCTCGGTTGGCTGAACTAAATGCCCTCCGCGCCGAATTCGATCGCCTCTTGGATTAACCGCTACCTTGCAAAAATCACTGCGGTTCTACTGAGGAGTTGGCGACGCTGGGGGTTGTTGCTGCTTGGGCGCTTCCAACCTGGGATTGAAATGCGGTTGAAACTCGCGCGGATCAGGATTGATTTTCAGTAAGTCTTCCAGCACCACAGGCTGTTGTTGGGCAACCTGTTGGATCTCTCGTTCAAATTGGAGGCGACCTTGCCGGAAAAAATCCTCGGCGGGCGATGGTTGGTGTAAATCGCGAGTAATCGAGGCGGCTGAACCAGCCCGATAACTGCCAGGGCTAGGGTTTGCCCTGCTTGCTGTAGGGGCCAGCCCGATCGCCCCGATCGCCAACATTAGCGACCAACCTGAAATAGGACTTAATGAAATAATACGATTCAACATGATTTGTATTCATCCTTGACTCATGCTGATAGTCAATCGCTCCTCCTCTATTTATAAGGTAACGCATCCCAATGGTGTTTGCTCTGGGCTGCTACTAGCCGCGCGATCGCCCTTCTGGCAACAGTTTCAGGCAAAGCCTCAAAGGCATTATATGAGGAAATCTTGCTGTCTGAGCGTCGTTTCGTTCTCCACCCAGCGGCAGACGTAAAGTTGTGTAGCTTCATCCAGATGAACGAAGAAAAATCAATTCAATAGTGCAACACTAAAGATAGATGGGCACACTGGAAGCAGTCCGGCGATCGCACAATGCCTCGCCAGAGCGCCGTTAAATGACCATCTACTACACCCTGGGCGGTTTAGGTTATTCAGTCATTCCGTAGCCCGCCCAAACGCTAGTGTAGTCACCCAATGACCACCCTGTATTGAGAGGAGGCGACCATGAAGACCGTCATGATTTCTACCATTGCTCTGTTAGCGGTTGTGGCGGTGCCCTTCGCTGCCAAAGCGGAGAATCCGGCTCATGTGAAGCAACTGCTCGAAACAGGGGCGTGTTATAGCTGCAACCTGCAAGGGGCCGATTTACGGGAAGCCCACCTGATTGGGGCCGACTTGCGAAATGCTAACCTGCAAGGAGCCGATTTGACGGGCGCAAACGTAGAAGGGGCAGACTTTACGGGTGCAAACCTGAAAGATGCCAACATGGCCAAAGCGTTTGCCAGTAATGCCGTGTTCGACCTGGCCAACCTGACAGGCTTAAATCTAACGGAAGCGCGGATGATTAATGCTCACACCTTTGGCGCAAACTTGACCGATGTTACCTTTGCCGGGGCCGATATCTACGGCAGTGGCATTGGCGTTGGTGGTGAAAAACCTTAAATTCTGATCTTACAAATCTCACAGCGAAACTGCACCCTATCGGTGATGCTAGTCTCAGTCTTAGCTGTCGTCTCTTGCCATGCTAGAGAGAGTATTTATCCTCTCTAATCGTAATGGCGACCGTCAATTTTGGGCATCAACCTGCATCGAAGTTTGGGTTGCACACATAAAGCTCCGGGAAGACGCTGAACTGGGTTTACCGGAGCTTTTAGCCGTCTATTGGTCTAGGGCACCGTCGTTAATATCACGCTAAACCAAGATAATTTTGCCCGTATCAAGATCGTAGCGACTGCCCACTACTTTTAACTGGTTGTTTTTGATCCGTTGCGCTAACAAGGGCGATCGCGCTGTCACCTGTTCCACCTGGTAGCGCACATTAGCGACAACCGAGGCTTCAACTGGATCGTCAGGCGTGGATTTTGATTTGGCAATTGCTGGCGCGATCGCCTCCACAAAACGCCCAATTTGGCCGGGAAAATCGCCCCCTTGCACCGCTGCCGTCACGGCTCCACAACGCTCATGCCCCATCACCATAATCAACGGACACCCCAACATCACCGCCGCATACTCCAAACTGCCCAGCACCGCCGGAGTCACAATATTACCCGCCACCCGAATATCAAACAAATCCCCAATGCCCTGGTCAAACAAAATCTCAGCCGGCACCCGTGAATCGGCACAACTCAAAACAGTCGCAAAAGGAGTCTGGGTCTGAGCCACTTCCAGTAAGCGGGCCGCCGTTTGGTGTGGATATTGCCGTTGTTGCTGCACAAACCGTTGATTGCCCTCCAGCAACGCTGCCAGTGCTGCATCCGGGGGCATTGCTTTGGGGGGAGCGGCTGCCGCTGGGCCTTGGAGTTGCGTTTGGCTAACTGCCGCCCCGATCGCGATCGCCCCCACCCCCCGCAAATACTCTCGCCGACTAAACCGTGAATTAAAGTCCATGATTTCCGCCTCAAAACGACGACATACAGCGTACCGATCGAATTTCCATCGCATCCGAAATCCAACACGAACCACCAAACTTGTTCAAAATCGGGCGAATCACTTCAATTACAGGCTTCACCAGCTCTGGACTACAAAACGCAATCACGTAAGCATTATCCACCATCGTCACCGCTGAATCATCAAAGGCAGCTCCCCGTATGCCCTTACCAGCCACATTCCGAATCACCGTATAACTCGGAACTCCAGCCTTCTCCAACCCATCAATAATCTTGCCTAATTCCACTGAATCCGAAAGAATTTCCAGTCGTTTCACTTCATGCATGATTCAACTCCAGATTAAGTTAATGCCATATAAATAAAGCGGAATCCCCACAATAATGTTGAACGGAAACGTTACCGCTAAAGCCGTTGAGATATATAAGCTAGGATTGGCTTCTGGAACTGTCAACCGCATTGCTGCTGGCACTGCAATATAAGACGCGCTGGCACACAATAACGCAAACAGCAGCGCATTGCCTTGTTGCATCCCGATCGCCCAAGCCAGACCCAACCCAATACTAGCGTTCAAAATCGGTACCAAAATCGCAAACGAAATCAAAAAAGCACCGGTTTTTTCTAGATCCTTAATTCGCTTGGCGGCGACCAAACCCATATCCAGCAGGAAAAACGCCAGTACCCCATAAAACATATCCTGGGTAAACGGTGACAATACTTCCCAACCGTGTTCTCCAGTCAGCACACCAATGATCAAACTGCCAACAAGCAAAAAAACAGAGCCATTCAAAAACGCTTCCTGCAACACTTCAGGCCAGGAAAAATCCCGTTCTTCCTCTTGATCTGCCGTAAATAAATTCACCAAAATCAGACCCACAATAATCGCTGGCGACTCCATCAAGGCCAAGGCCGCGACCATGTAGCCATCAAAACTGATCCCCAGTTGTTCCAAAAATGAACTGCCCGTAATAAACGTGACCGCACTGATGGAACCATAGGTTGCTGCGATCGCCGCTGAATTGTAGGGATCAAGCTTAATCTTGAGGATAAAAAAAGTGTAGAGCGGCACCGCACAGGCCATCGCGATCGCTGCCAGCATCGTCAGCACCACCTCTGACCCCACGCCACTTTTGACCAACTCCACCCCCCCCTTAAAACCGATCGCAAACAGCAGATACAGCGAAAACAGCTTCGGAATCGGTGGTGGCACCTCCAGGTCAGACTTCACCAAAATCGCCAGTACCCCCAGAAAGAAGAATAAAACTGGCGGATTCAGGATATTCGACAAAATCAGGCTAGTATCCATTCTTGGCCTCCTGTCCGCAGCAGTTGGATTGACAATGTTGAATCATACAGGTAATGACAATCTCGATTAACGGCTTGAAGTGCCTTAAGCCATACTGCCTGCCTATTGAGTTCAGTCAATGCTTGGCTTAAGTAGAACTACTGTAGAGTAATCCTGGCCGAAAAAAGATTGTAATTATGTAAAACTTCTGCTGCCAATCGAGCGGGGGCGCGTGGCGAACGGCCAAGTGGCCAAACCTTGGTATCGACCTAAAGCGGCTGCCTTTTCCCCCTGTGGGCCTCGTCATTGGCACGATCGCAACTGCGCCAAGGTCAGCACCATGTCATCCATCGCACTCCGCACCGTCGTCACAGAAGCATTGGAATAATTGGCCAAAATGCTCACTACCACCGGGCTGTAGTTCGGTGGATTGAGATAGCCCGACAGCGACGTTGCGCCCGTCAAAGTGCCTGTTTTGCCCGCAAAGCGACCCTGCACCGCCGTATTCCGAAAGCGACTTTTAAGGGTGCCACTGGTGCCCGCGATCGCCAAAGAATTGCGATACGCCTGAGCATTGGGGCTTTGGGCCATCCCTTGCAGCGTTTGCACAAAAGCTTCTGCACTCGCCCGGTTCCGCCGCGACAAGCCCGAACCATCCACCATACTGTAGCGATTCGGATTTACTCCCAAAGGCGCTAAAACTGATTTTACCGCCGCCGCCCCACTCAGAAACCCATCGGTATTATTCGGGTTTTGGGCCTTCCCGACGGATTTTAACAGGGTCTCAGCAAAAACGTTGTTACTCTCCTGATTGGTTTCTTTGAGCAACTCTGCCAGGGGCGGCGATTGCCAAGAAGCCAGTTCAATTTCTCCGGGGGGCGCAGGGGATGTTTTGACGACGGTGGCGTTGGCGACGTTGATTTGAGCCGCCGTGAGGGCATTCCGGAACTTCTGGATTAGATAATTACCCGGATTGCTAATCGATGCCGCCGCCAATTCCGAGGCCGAACCCGCCCTCAGTTGACCTTCGACATAGACAATGCGAGCCGTGCGATCGCGATACACATCCACAGATTCACCGCTACTGGGCGATACCGTCACTGAGCGATTGCTCAACCGCCAATCCTGGGCATCCGTCGGATCATTCCACTGCACCCGCAACGGTTGCCCCACTCGCTGCGGAAACAACGTGAGTTCGATCGCGTTTTGGTTCAGCATCAGGCTATTCACCGGCGCACCATAACCCGCCACCGTATCATCTGCCGCCCAAGATGGGTGAAAGTCCGCGCCGCGAAAATAAGTATCATCCCCAATTAGCAAATTCACCTGCTGGACTCCCCGTTGCCGCACTTGCTGGGCCAACGTGTTGAGGTGAATAGTTTTGAGGGTGGGATCGCCCTGACCGATAATCCGTAGCGTGGCGAGGTTGCTTCCCGCATTGCTGCCTGTGACCACGGTTTTCATCCGATATTGCGGCCCCAAGGCTTGTAAGGCGGCAGCAGTGGTCAATACCTTATTGTTAGACGCGGGAATGAGTTGGGTTTGGGCATTCCAGTTGTAGAGATTGACGCGATCGCCCGGAGCGCCCTGGGTTTGGGCTAAAATGCTCCAACTTACATTGCCATTGCGTTTGACGATGCTGGTGAGGCGGCTGGAAACCTGGGCCGGACATAAGCCCCCCGCTTGGGCCAGGGCAGCAGTGGGCAGGAACATCGACGTAGTCGCAGCAAATACCAGACCCGCGATCGGGGCAACAAAATAATTCATGGTCTCGTTCAGTAGCATAAGCAAAGCGACTTGTCACTGTTGCATTATGTTCCATCCCGGTCAAGGGGTTCTGGCCCATCCCTGGGGCGATCGCCCCCTGCACTCCAACCGTGCCATGAGCACTAAAGCAAGGCGTTGAGTTGCTGAATATCCGGCTGACAACGTTTTTGCACAATCCGAAAATAAGCCGTAGCCAACGACAAAGCCGCCAAATCCTCCAGCACCGCTGCGGCTTCCGCCGTTTCACAGGGATGCTGCAAAATCTCCCACTGCGCCGATTGCAATAAATTCGCCGTTAATTCTCGGAATAACGCCTCATCCCAGGTGGCCCGTAAACCCGCCCCCACCGAATTTAACCGAAGCCGCTGCTTGGCTTTGGTGCGAATAACTGCTCCCAGCGGGTAGATGGCAAGATCCATAGAGGTGAGATTAGCGATGGATGAACTGTAGTATATAAGTCCTTTGGGGGAACTCAACCAAAATCCCCAGCAAACGCCCCAATATCCAAAGAATTGCTCACCAGGCTTGAGAGATTTGGCCGAATCCCGACCCGCAAACCTAAACCTGCCCTCGGTGCCCCGCCCCCAAGCCCCGCCCACCCGCGATCGCTAAAGAACGAAAATTAAACCACTTCTCCAACGGCACCCCTCACCCCGCCTGCGGCACCCCTCTCCCTAGGGAGAGGGGAAGGGAGAGAGGGCGACCCGCAAAATCAGATTTTATTGAATCCGCGATCGCTAAGCTTCGTCGTAGGCTTCCAGATCCAAAAGATACAAATAGGGTTCCGCCAGTTCCGGCCGTTGGAAGGCGATCGCCCGCAGCAAATGCCAATCTTCCAACCCCTCAAACGCATTGGCGTAATCATCCTGTTCCAGCCGCGCCGCCAGCCGTTCCACTTCTTCTGCGGTGAATGCAGAGACCCGTTCGTGTTCCAAATGCAACGTTGTCATCGCCCTTCCCCTTGCCTGATGCGCTATTCCAAGAACCCGTTCCGACTGAACAACCGTGTTGCCTGCATTCCGCACTGGGCAAAACCGACCAACTTAGTGTTCATTCTGGCGGTAATTCTATTTACATCTATTCTATGGGATCTTGGAGGTGATGCTATTCGGGTTCACAGCAGATTAATCCGTTGGGAGGATGTCTTTAACGAAAGTTTGTATCTTTTCCAAAACAATTGGTAAGATCTCGTGACCCATTGGATACTCTGCATATTGCAGCTTACACTTCATCCCTTGCAACGTTTCCCGCACTTGCTGAGCCGATTGGATGGGGACAACCGCATCTTGTGTGCCGTGAACAACCAGCGCCGGAGGCAACGCCGCCATTTCCGGCTGCAAGGGCGAATGGAGATACCCACTCAACACCATGAGGCCCGCCAACGGCAACCGCACCCCCACATCCAGCGTCATCGCGCCCCCCTGGGAAAATCCGCCTAGAATCATCTTGGAAAATGGCATTCCTGTGGTTTGAGATAGCTCCGTCAACAAAGCCAATAACGCTTGACGACTGGCTGACAAGTCGGGGCGATCGCCAAATTCCGGTGTCCCCATAAACCGATATTCCTCCGGAAAGGCGTACCACATCCGCCCCACAGGATTAAACGGATGGGCCAAGGGCGCATTGGGAAACACCACCTGATAGGCGCTCAGATCCATATAGGCCGCCAAATCCACCAGATCGTGATAATTTGCACCCCACCCATGCAGCATAACCACGATCCCTTTGGGGGGCGGTTATTGGCAGGCGGAACGGCGATCGCATCTAGCACTAATTTCTCCCCCAGGTCACACGCGGTTGATTCTCCTGTCGATTCTACAGTGTGCCGTCAACTTCAGGCCGGAACGGGCGCGATCGCGTGCTTGGGTCTGGAACTGTCCGCGTAGCCTACTGCAACGGGGAACTTTTTGCGATAAAAAGAATCTAAAGGGATGCCAGCAGCAGTGCTCAATTCACGACTATTGGCTTGATGCAATCTGGTTTCAAATCGTTATTCGGCAAACTGACTTATGCAACGCTCAATGCTTCAACCAGGGAGAACTGTCGTCAGCGCGATCGCGTTGGGCCTAGCCCTCATTGCCGTCAATCCGGCCCAAGCCCAGGAACCGACCACCCCCTCTGAGTTCACCGAACTGGGCCAACGGTTCAAACTCAACAGCCAACAACGGCAGGCCATCGGCGCGATCGGGGAACTGGCCCTCGACCAAATGGAGACGATGTTATCTGGGGGCTTTGATCCGCAAAAGCTCAACACCTTAGAAACCCAGCGCAAAACCGAAAACATTCGACAGGTCTTCTCCACCCTGAAACTGGATGACCAACAAAAAGCCGCCCTCAAAACCATCTTGCAATCGGCACGGGAGCAACTGCGACGACAAATGGAACTTGAACGCTAACTCTGCGAATCTGCCGTTCTCAATGGAACGTCCTCTTGTAAACTGATTGAGGACTATTGGGAGCGATCGCGGTATGGCACGGTTAGCATTGCTAAGTGTTTCCGACAAATCCGGCTTGGTGGAATTTGCCCGTCAACTCGTGGAAACCTTTGGGTTTGACTTGATCAGCAGCGGCGGCACCGCAACCACATTGAAAGCGGCTGGTTTGCCCGTGACCAAAGTGTCTGACTACACCGGCTCACCGGAAATTTTGGGTGGTCGTGTCAAAACCCTGCATCCCCGCATTCATGGCGGCATTTTGGCACGGCGGGATGTGGCGCAAGATGTGGCCGACCTAGAAGCCCAGCAAATTCGCCCCATCGATCTCGTGGTCGTCAATCTCTACCCCTTTGAGCAAACGATCGCCAAACCTGATGTCACCTTAGCCGAGGCGATCGAGCAAATCGATATTGGTGGCCCCGCCATGTTGCGGGCTTCCGCCAAAAACTTTGCCCACTTGACGGTGCTGTGCAACCCCAACCAGTACGATGCCTACTTAGCCGAATTGCAGCAGTCGAACGGAGAAGTCTCTTTGCAGTTTCGGCAAGCCGCCGCGCTAGCCGCGTTCCAGCATACGGGAGCCTACGATCGCGCGATCGCCACCTACCTTGAGCACCAAGCCGACACCGCCGCCCCCCTGCCCCAAACCTTTACCGTCAGCGGCACCCAACTTCAAGCCCTGCGCTATGGCGAGAACCCCCACCAACCCGCCGCCTGGTACCAAACCGGAGCGACTCCCAGTGGTTGGGCCAGCGCCACCAAACTCCAAGGCAAAGAACTGAGCTACAACAATTTGGTCGATTTAGAAGCGGCCCGTCGCATCATTGCCGAATTCACTGACACCGACAGTTCCCCCGCTGCTGCCATCCTCAAGCACACCAACCCCTGTGGTGCGGCAATGGGCACGACGATCGCCGAAGCTTATGCCAAAGCCCTCGCTGCCGATCCGGTGTCTGCCTTTGGGGGGATCGTAGCCTTGAACCGACCCATTGATGGCGAAACCGCCAGTGCTTTGACCCAAACGTTTCTGGAATGTGTGGTGGCTCCGGGGTGTGATGCGGAAGCGGAAGCAATTTTGGCGGCGAAGTCTAAAGTGCGGGTACTGATTTTGCCGGATTTAGCCCACGGCCCCCAAACCACGGTGAAGGCGATCGCCGGGGGCTTGTTAGTCCAAACGGCGGACGACATCATTGCAAACCCTGCGGATTGGAAAGTGGTGACGGAAAAGCAACCTACGGAAGCGGAATTCGCCGAATTGTTGTTTGCCTGGAAGATTTGCAAGCACGTTAAGTCGAATGCGATTGTCGTTACTCGCGATCGCGCGACCTTAGGCGTAGGGGCTGGACAAATGAATCGAGTTGGCTCCGTCAAAATTGCCCTGGAACAAGCGGGGGATAAAAGCCAGGGAGCAGTATTAGCCAGCGATGGCTTCTTCCCGTTTGATGACTCCGTGCGAACGGCAGCAGCAGCAGGGATTCGCGCGATCGTCCAACCGGGCGGTAGCCTCCGGGATCAAGACTCCATCAACGCCGCCAATGAACTCGGCCTTGTCATGATCTGCACCGGAATCCGCCATTTTCTGCACTAATTTGGGTGAATATTAGGGTGCGATCGTAGGAAAACAGTAGATGAGTAAAAGGATTCCGATGATGTCAAAATAGGTGACAGGAACGCTTTGATAGATGCAGTAAAAGTAGCAATCTATATTTTAGGAAATCTGACGCAGTTGTGAAGCAGTAACGGTACTGTTGAGCGTAACGGTTCCAATCACCGGACACAGACACCCTTTACAACTCACTAAACAATTAACATTGTTCCGGTGCATTGGAATTGTTATACGGCGTTCTTACCACGATGCACCAATCGGTTGAATGTCTCTTGCTGAACTGCCAATATGGGCTAACAGTATTTCTGTATCTTTATTTTGCACACCCATCAATGCCCATTGCAACCAAACTATTCCTGCACGAAACCGAGCTTGATCGATTAACGCCTCAACGCCTGAATAGTATTTCGACATTCGCTTTAAGACTGCTTCACCGTGATTATCCAACAACGCTGCCAAATCAATCGCAGGACTACCAGTTCCTGCTGTCCCAAAGTCGATGATGCCGCTTAGACTCTGCTGCTCAGGATCAAACAAAATATGATAGCAACCCAAATCCCCATGAATCAGCACGGATGGGGTACCGAGATCAAGTGTCCCGCTTACCAATGGCTCAAAGTGTTCATGAACCCAAGTCTGTTGATGTCGCCAGAGATGGGGAAACAGGATTTGCTGCACCTGTTCGTAAAGAGCAATCATATCTTCTCGACTTCGTTCAGCGATGGAAGACGGAATATTCGCAGCCGCGACCGCATCACTGGGAATCGAGTGGAGTTGCTGATAAAACTGTCCTAACTGCTCAATGACTTTTTCTTGAGCTAGAAGTTCTAACCTGAATAGCTGATGTCGAGATAATGCTATCCCTCGGATTAGGGGATAACTTACAAAATCTTCCTCTACACGATCCAAGTCTGGAATCGGTAGATCGATAAATTGCCGAGCAACCTGAAGAATCTTGACTTCGGTTTTGAGATCTTCTTTTGCCCATTCATTTTTTGGGAATCGGCAAACGAGTTGCTGGTTCACAATGACAACATCATTATTCATGCCGTCTTGGTTTAATTCCAACTGATCCAGGGACAAATTAGGATAGACTGCCCGAATCTTCTTAATGTAGTGATCTGGAATCGTCATGTTCTCTGCAACTTTGACCGCCTAAAGGCTCTGCTTTCTCATTTTGCGATTGCTCAGAGCCGATAACTTTAACATACTGCCTTCTTGACTATCTCAAATCTACCTAATCTTAAACACCAACAAAGAAAACTCAAAATGCTACCATCACCCTTACCTTTAGCCGTATAACTATATATTCAACGTCGGATCCGACGGATAACACCCCTACATTCCGTAGTTATACGTCAGATCTGCGGGATAACACCTACTTTTTCAGGAATTAAACAGAACTTTTGCTGTTTAACTCCCCGTTTTCCAGGAGTTGTCTATCAAATGTGATGGATAATCCTGAAACTACAGGATGTTATCCGTCAAAAATGCTCGATAACGTCCCCTATGCCGAAGTTATCCAGCCTCTAGAAAGTCTCAAAGACTTTCATTTGTTGAGTATGGGCGCGCGATCGCTAAGTTGGGTAAACGGAAACGCGATCGCCCTCAACCGCACCTACAAGGAGCGAGATCGCTGGGAAATCGTAATAAAAAGGTTGCATTACTTGAACGGGATGTACTCAATTGCATTCACCCATTCATCCGGTTCTGAGGCTTTGGCAATCAATTCTAAATCTCTGACAAACTGACCAATTGTGCCTCCAAGTTGATGACCGTAGATCAGTCCAGAAAACGGCTTTCCCTCTACTTGCCAAGTTTCGGCTAAAACGCGAAATCGAATGTCTTGGGTAAAAAGAACTCGATTCAGTTGAGTTACCCTCAATAAAAGCTGCTCGTCAGGGAGTTCTTGGCACTCGTCTTCAAACGCCGTCAATACATCAACTCCTCGACGACGCAACTGATCAGTAATCGCTTGAGGAACGTGAACATCCATATACAAAGCAATAGCCACTTATAGTAGCCCTTTAGCTTTCATTCTGGTGTAAAAAGGTGATCTTGCGACTTGTGTAATGCTCGTTTGCACTTGTTCCCATTCTTGGGTGATTTCTTGGTCGATTTCTTCCTGGTGGTCAAAATAGTAGCCCATTGCTGCATGAGCTTCGGCTGGTTTTAAGTAAAGGTGCTGTCGGCATATTTCCTCTACAGACCAACCATAGGCAAGATAATCCATGACAATCTGTGCGACTCGAACCCGTGGCAAGCGCTGTAATCGTGCAGGCTGATTCTCTGGTTTCTCAATGTGTGGATAACTCAGGGCTAGCATCCGTTTCGTTTTCACCTAGCTCAGTTGCCATATCCTGACAGTATAGTCTTTGCTGCTGTCAGCAAGTCATTTCCCGTAACGCCAATTGAGGTTGAATTAACTTTTCACGATAGGTTGCGCCCAAAAAGCGGAATGTGAAACAAGATGACTGAGTATCCGCTCCAAGCGATCGCCCCTCAACCTGGCTAACAAGGGGCGTGATCGCGAAGTTGGGTAAACGGAAGCGCGATCGCAGGTGACAAGTGCGCATCCACCCAAATTGTCATGCAACCAGCACTGGATGATTAAGCTTACGTGAGGCGTATAGAAGTGCTGCCTTCAAATCATTCTCTTCTAGATCAGGCATCTCCTCTAAGATTTGCTCAGCATTCAGTCCAGCTGCAAATAGATCTAATACATCCGAAACTCTAATTCTCATGCCACGAATACAAGGGCGACCACCGCACTGTCTCGGATTAACTGTAATTCTTTCAAGCAAATCTGACATATGGCTTCACAATACTTTCTCGCCGTTAGGTTTCGGCTCTCTTTCTCTATTATCCCACATGAACTTTTTGACTAGTGGCCTCCCGAAGAATTTAGCAAGCTAACGTTCCTGCTCACCGTACATAGTAGCTTCTGTATCGCAATGATAGCTTAAATGCGTTCCGGTATAGTACGCTTGTTAGCCTTCCTATGATTGCCAATGAACAGCCTGCTACTCAACAGCATATTGCTTCTGAAAAATCAGCTAGAAAGAATCAAGAAAGCTCTTCCAATTAGCTTGATCCTCTGCTAACTGCTCGTAATATTCATCGTTAGGATGGCCAGATTCCGATTCTAGCCAAGTTTTATATTCAGCCTCCAAATCTTTAGCAGTTTTGGCTCTATCTAACCTCTCCATTTCTTCACAATGCGCATTCATTCTTTCCCATGCAGCTTTGCTAGCGTCTCCCAATAGCCGTCTTAGCCTCTCATCTATAACAAAGGTCTTTCTAATTGCCTCTTCAAATAATCCAGAGCCTACGAAACTAGTATAACTATCATGAGGATCTTTTGTTATAAAATCAATTACAGAACTATCCCAAAAATTTTCCACCAAAGGGTCTAAAACTTCAAGTGAATAACGTACTGTTAATCTATCCAGGATTTCAGCATTTGCCATTGAAAAGTGGACAATTTGATTTCTTAACCTACCAAACTCACGGTACTGCTGAACTCGCTCAATTTTGATACCTGTGGTTGCCCATAATTGATTGGGTAGCTCTTCATACGATAGAGTACGGCCACTTTCGAGTAAATCTATTAATGTAAGAGAACTTTTATTAGGTTCTGCTTTAGGTAGCTTGGAAAAAATCAGAAGAGGATGTTCTTGAGCGATTCGAGCTTTCAACAGAATTTCTGCTGCATGAGCCGCATGGACTACACACATAGGCTTTGCACCTTGTAAGGCTTCCATAAAAGCAGATCGAAAGAGAAACATCCCCGTTAGCCTCATATTTTTAGGGACATCCTTCATAGAAGCTTGATCCATATGACTACGCTAAAATCAGTAGAATTAATAACAACTTTAGCCAATTATCTGCAAGGCTGACAGTGTAGCTTTAGGCTACTGCCTCAGCAACAAACTAAAGGCTAACAATTTATTCTACAGAGTGATTCTGTTAATCCGCCAATATCAGGGGAAGCAATGAACATCTTGCGGTAGATTTTGCCCTTTGGGGTGGATCTACAGCAAAGTTCTGTGCATCCGCTCTAGGGCGATCGCCCTTCAACCTAACTGACTAAGGAGCGCGATCGCGAAGTTGGGTAAACGGAAGTGCGATCGCTGGCTAGGCTAATCGTAGTCTGGGCTACAACGAGCGGGGAAAGTAGGGCAGTATACCAATAGAGGGGATGCGTGACTGCTCCGTGTGTTGTGAATAGGACGATGGTATGTCTACGTCAGGTCAAGAAATGGTTGAGACTGTAACTGCCGAACAGCCTGAGGGGGCTGAGCCTTGGCACGTTAAGCCAAGTACGGTCTTATCGGTGCAAGAGTTGGCCGCACTGAATGCCCGCAGCGATCGCCAGGGTTGGCAACAGTTCAGCGCTCATCTTGTGGTGCTCCTCAGCAGCGGTGCGCTTTGGGGCTTGAACTGGGGCCATTGGTGGGTTGCGATGCCCGCTTTGGTGGTTTACGGGTTTAGCTTAGCTTCGATGTTTGCGGCTTTGCATGAATGCGTCCATCGCACGGCGTTTGCGACTCAGGCCGTGAATGATGCTGTGGCCTGGGTGGCGGGTGTCTTCTCCTTTTACAACAGTGCCTTTTATCGCCGTTACCATAAGTGGCATCACCGCTACACGCGCCTTCCCGGCAAAGATCCCGAACTGGAAGATCCGGCCCCGCAAACCTGGGGGGACTACCTCTGGCAAATGAGCGGAATTCCCTGGTGGATCGGGAAAGTGCGGGGACATCTCAAGATTTTGCGCGGCGATTTTACGGGCTATCCTTATATTTCTGAGGCGGCGCAGGAGGAAGTGCGGCGATCGCTGGCGTTGCAATGTGCGGTCTACGGTGGCGCGATCGCGCTTTCTGTCATCGTTGGTCAACCCTGGTTTGTGACTTATTGGCTGTTGCCGTTGGCTGTGGGCCAACCGATTCTGCGGTTTATCCTGTTGGCCGAACACACAGGCTGCACCCTCGACAACAATCCCCTGACCAATACCCGCACCACCCTGACGCTCTGGCCAATCCGGTTGCTGATGTGGAATATGCCTTTCCACGCTGAGCATCATCTTTATGCCTCGATTCCGTTTCATGCTTTGCCTGCGGCCCATGCCAAAGTGCGCGATCGCCTGACCCACATTGCTCCTGGTTATGTTGCAACCAATCGGCAGATTGTGTCCCAACTCGGCACGATCGCATGACCGGGCAAATCTGGACGGCTGACCACTTCACGCTTCAGTGCGGGGTCACGTTGCCCCAAGTGCAAGTGGTGTACCAAACCTATGGCACCCTGGCGGGCGATCGCGCCAACGTCATCCTCTATCCCACGTCCTACGGTGCCCAGCATTCGGATATTGACTGGCTGATTGGCCCAGACGGCATCCTTGACCCTACCCGGTGGTTCGTCGTCATCCCCAACATGTTAGGTAATGGCCTATCCACCTCCCCCAGCAACGCCAACGGAGCCGGACTCGCCGAGCAAGGCAGCACCTTCACCCATTGGGATAACGTTACTGCCCAAGAACGCCTCCTGCGCGAAGTCTTTGGGATTGAGGAATTGGCGCTGGTTTACGGCTGGTCGATGGGTGCCCAACAAGCCTATCACTGGGGCGCGCTGTATCGCGATCGCGTCCACCGCATTGCCGCCCTCTGTGGCACCGCCCGCACCACCGCCCACAACCACATTTTTCTCGAAAGTTTGCGATCGGCCCTCACCGCCGACCCCACCTGGAACGGCCAACGCTTTGACGGCATCCCCGATCGCGGGTTTCGCACCTTTGCCCGCATCTACGCCAGTTGGGCCGCATCCCAAGCCTTCTACCGAGAACAACTGTATACCCAATTGGGCTACGAGTCTCTGGCGGATTACTTGGAGCGCGGCTGGGAACAAAACTATCGCAAACGCGATCCCCTCAACCTCATCGCCATGCTCGATACCTGGCTCCGGTGCGACGTGAGCGCCAATCCCATTTACAACGGCGATTACCTCCGGGCAATGGGCGCAATCCAAGCCAAAACGCTGGTGATGCCTGCTGCCACCGATTTGTACTTTACCCCGGAAGATTGCGCTGCCGAAGCGGCCCTGATTCCCAACGCCGAATATCGCCCTATCCCCTCCATCTGGGGGCACCGCGCGGGCAATCCCTACCAAAATCCCGCCGATGCCGCTTTTATTCGGCAAGCTATTCAAGCTTTATTCACTTAGGAGAAAAATCAAATAACTCCGCCAATTGCACCCCTCACCCCGCCTGCGGCCCCCCTCTCCCTAGGGAGAGGGGACGGGGGAGAGGGCAACCAGCAAAATCAAATTTTATTTAATCCATGATCCTTAGTTAGCTGACTGACCCATGACCCAATCCCTGACCGACTACGCCCACGAGCACAACATCCGCTATTTTCTGATTTCCTTTACCGACTTGTTCGGCACCCAACGGGCCAAACTGGTGCCTGCCGCCGCGATCGCCGAGATGGCCGCGAGTGGCGCTGGGTTTGCCGGATTTGCCACCTGGCTGGATATGACCCCTGCGGATGCGGATCTATTTGCGGTGCCCGATCGCGACAGTCTCTTTCAACTGCCCTGGAAACCCGATGTAGCCTGGATGCCCGTCGACTTGTTTACCCCCGCCGGGGAAGGCATTGCCCAAACTCCCCGGATGGTTTTGAAACGGGTGTTGCAACAGGCCCAAGACTTGGGGTATCGCGTCAAAACCGGAGTGGAATGCGAGTATTTTCTGTTAACCCCCGATGGGCTAGATCTCGCCGATCACCGCGATCGCCAGGAAAAACCCTGCTACGACCAACAAGCCCTGATGCGACAGTTTGATGTGATTGCCGAAATCTGTGATGCCATGCTGGCGTTGGGTTGGGGCGCTTATCAAAATGATCACGAAGATGCCAACGGCCAGTTTGAAATGAACTGGGCCTATGCCGATGCGTTGGTAACGAGCGATCGCCACGCCTTCTTCAAATACATGGTGAAGTCCATTGCCGAAAACCACGGCCTCCGCGCTACCTTCATGCCCAAACCCTTCGCCCACCTCACCGGAAACGGCTGCCATACCCATCTCTCCGTCTGGGATACCGCCGGAACCACCAATCTCTTCCACGATCCGGACGGCGAATTGGGCTTGTCCTCCCTCGCCTATCACTTCATCGGCGGCGTATTGCACTCGGCCCCAGCCCTGTGCGCCTTCACCAATCCCACGGTCAATTCCTACAAACGTATCAACGCCCCCGCCACCCTCTCCGGGGCCACTTGGTCGCCCAACACCGCCAGTTACAGCGGTAACAACCGCACCCACGCCATCCGCATTCCCGACGCGGGACGATTTGAGCTGCGCCTCGCTGATGGTGCCGCAAACCCCTACCTCCTCGCTGCTGCCTTAATCGTCGCCGGCCTGGATGGCATCGCCCACAAACGCGACCCCGGCCCCCGCGCCGACAACAACAACTACACCGATCCCCTGCCCCCCGATACCACCAAATCCCTACCCACGAATCTACTGGATGCCTTACGCCATCTGGAAAGTAACTCTGTTTTTCACGAAGCCCTTGGAGCAGAATTTGTGCAATCCTATCTCAAACTCAAACACCAGGAATGGCAACGATTTAATGCAGAAATTACCCCGTGGGAGCAAACCCATACCCTCGATTGCTAATCAATTTGCAACCGCGATCGCACCATCAATCGTGCGGCATATGCGACAACGGCAATGGTAAGCAAACCCTAAACAACCCAAGCCGTAATTGAAGTGCTGATTATACTGAATCATTCTGCCTATTTACCCATATAGGGATCTTAGGCAGACACAATTCCACCTATCTACCCTAGATGGGATCTTAGGCTGAAATATTTCCACCTAAGATCCTGATATGGGATCTTAGGTGGAAACTTTCCCTCTAAGTAATAGTTAGCAATCCACGCGCTTGGCACCGTCAGGGTGGAAGAAACATAAGAGCAGCCAAAGCGACAGAGGATTCGAGTGGTGGATGGCAATCTGAGAGAGTTCAGACAGTGAAGACCGAAGCGACCTTGGAGTGAGCCAACCCGGTAGTTAGCATGGTTCCGACGATGGATGGCTTAGGTATTGGCGGCGAGAATTCGACCCCGTTTAGGAGACCGCAGAGTTATTTTTCGCTTGGGGGTGGGAATCATAGAGGATAGTCGTAAAGGAGTAAGTTAGGCTATGGCTATCGACCTCGATCTATTTTCAGGCAGTAATTATCAGTCAACCATTAGGAGTTATTGCAACAGCTTAGGATGGAAGATTAATGATATTAACGATCGAAGAACCATCCTTCGGTTTACGATGGAGTCTGGAACGACCCAAACAGTTTTTATTATCCGCTACGATACTACCCTGGAGTTTTCTTGTCCTAGTGGTGTAAAGTTCAGAGATAAGGATAGTGTTCCGGGCCGGCTATCTACGCTGCTTCTGCACGAAAATTCAACTTTCAAAATTGGTTTTTGGGCTATTGAGGAGATTGAGGGGCAATATCATTTCTCAATTATGCACAATGCTGAGATTAGTTTGATTGATGTAAAGTATTTCGGTAAGACCATTTTAAAGCTGATTGATGAGTGCGAGAAATTGGAACAAGCAGTTTCTCGCGCGTTGAGCAATTACTAGACTCAGTACGCTGTCAATTATTTTTCTATTACTCACTTTTGAAGGAGCTTCGTAATGGCTGAGCTAATTAGCAAAAGTAAGGCAGAGTCTTTATGGGTACTGAAGAAGAATAAGTACCCCGGAATCACAGACTTACACATTCACCAACATTCCAATGGGCTGACGCTGACAGCAGTTTATAAAGGTCACAAGGAACACCTTGACATTGATAGGTATCAAACTGTTGAAGATTTTGGGCGCACTTTGGAATATTTCTACTCAAAACTCGTGCAGAAATGGGGTTAACCATCAGTTCGATAATTGCATAATTTGTTGAAGCAGTCTAACAATTCTGTTGGAGCGGACTGGCAAGATCTCTTGGTATCATAGCAAAGATTATTAGCAGTCGCTCAACAGAACCGTTTACGGCTCAGGCTATTGGTTGGGACAGTACCCAAACTCGCTAGTTGGAGGTTCGGCGTTAAGCTGCTTTCAAGTACGATCGCCGTTCTTGCCGGTTGTCTTGAAGCATGAACCCCAACCTTTAAGCCGCGCTGAGGGCTATGAGTGTTGGGGTTCGCTGACGGTAATAAGGGATGAATCAATCGCTTGACAACGCTCAATCTAACCTACGAAGCGAGTGATGAAATTGGGCGATCTTACTCCTGATTCAATTTATCATTTTTAAGGGCGATCGCTCCCCTCTGTGCTGTTACAAGAACAGGCGATCGCAGCCCGTCAGCCAATTCACCTCAACGATCCTGCGGTCAGATCACGGATACTAGAGACAGCCGTACTTTAGCCTAGCGCCAGTATGCCAACAACAGAGAATCAAGAACCCACCTTAGCCGATGTGATTGAGAAACTGGATAAGTTGTCCCAGGAGCAGGAGCGCTTTTCACAGGATCTAGAACGGTTTTCGCAGGAACAAGAACGGTTTAATGATCGCTTCGGTAACTATCAGCAAGCGACACAATGGGTTGTGCAATTGGCCTTTACCTTGATTGCCTCGGCCACGTTGACGGTGATTATTACGGCTGTGGTCAAGCGTTAGGCGGACATTGCGTTTTTTGGGTGGGTTGTGGCGATCGCCCTAAAGCCTCAATCGATGCAAGCTGCGATCGCGCGAATCGCAGGAATTTAACGGCGCAAGCAACGATTCTCGCCACTCATATCGCCTAAACAATTGCCTTTTTGGTCAAGCAGCACCACCGATCGCACAGTGGAAAATTGTTTGAGGGTCGCATTCAAAGCACTGGTCAGGCGGGCATCATCTCCTATCCCAGCCGAAACAATTTGCCGACAAAATTTCAGTTTTGCCACGTTGGCAGTGATGGACAGGGTAAAGTCTTTGCCACAGTTGGAGGCACCGCGTAACGTAACAGGGGCCGTGAACCCCCGTTGGCGTTCTTGGGCGGTGGGGCCAGCAATCACTTGGGCGATCGCAAATTGCGCCACACTGGGCGTTTGGGGCTGTCGCCAAACCGATTCCACATAATCCAGCCTGGTTGGTTGGGCCAGCTTTTTGGGAAAGAAGACTTTAATCTGTTGCGGGCGGGTGGCGGCGGTGGTAAGTTGAGGCGCGGCGATCGCGGGACTGCTGGAGAGGTGCAGACTGCTGAGGGCGATCGCTCCTAAGGCGGAGACACTGGCAAGGGCGAAAAACTTGGACATAGTGCTGAACTCAATGGCTGTTGTGCCACGATGCTAACCTCGGTGTCCCGCGATTAAAGTGAGTGTTCCAAAATTTGAAACGCTCCAACGCGATCGCTCTTGCTCGTATCCCATTCACCCAGGTCAGCGATCGCTCCATCAGTTCAGTCCCGCGCTTTCTTTTTCCGGTGCCAGTCGCCATCTTCGCCTTTTTCGTAATCCCGTTTGACGGCGGCCCAGGCGACCCGAAAGGCCCGCTCCTCGGAATCGTACTCAGTGCTGGCCTGGTTGAACGCCGCCCGGAAAATCTCTTGGGCGTGTTTGGGCAGGTGCGATCGCACGGAATCCGGCAGATCTTGCAAGGTGTCATAGGGCATAGGCATGACCTCCTTATGGTCTCCTTGGCTTTGATCGTGACCCGTTGGGCCGTGGTGATCCTCCTTCCCGCGAGAGAAGCTCGGTGTCAGAACCTAACCAAACGCTGACGAAACCCTCGATCCAGGGCTGAATTGGGCTAATCTGATGAATGTTTAGCCGTTGCTTGGCAAAAGGGGCGATCGCCCGTGCTGTCCTTTTCTTTCGTTCCGCTGAGGTAAACCCTGTTGTCCCTAGACCTGGCCTTTTTTACCGATTACGTGTCTGCCAGTGTGCGGTTGGCGGTGCCGTTGGCCTTTGCGGCCTTGGGCGGGCTGCTGTCGGAGCGATCGGGCGTGCTGAACATTGGGCTAGAAGGCATGTTGCTGACGGGAGCCTTTGTCAGTGCTGCTGCCACCTTCGGAACTGGAAATGGTGGGTGGGGCACGTTAGCGGCATTTTTGGCGGGTGGCCTGGTGGGGGCGCTCCATGCCTACTTAAGCGTGACCTTGCGGGTCGATCAACTGGTGTCTGGCTTGGCTATTAATCTGTCCGCAGCGGGATTAACAGCCTTTGGGTCGCGGCTCCTTTTTACCACCGAAACCACCCAAAATTTAGCGGGCCTCCCGGCGATCGCCCTCCCCGGTCTCAGCCAAATTCCGGTGCTTGGCCCAGTCTTATTCCATCAAAATGGGCTGGTCTATCTCTTGTTGCTGCTCATTCCCGCCCTGACCTATGGCCTGTTTCAGACGGGCTGGGGGCTGACGCTACGGGCAGTGGGGGAATATCCACGGGCCGCAGATACGGCAGGCATTTCCGTGGCGATCGTGCGCTATCTCTGCGTGATTCTGAGTGGCAGTCTGGCGGCGTTGGGCGGTGCTTATCTCGTCCTGGTGCATGTCCGCTATTTCACCGAGGGCCTCAGTGCGGGCAAAGGGTTTATTGCGCTGGCGGCGTTGATCTTTGGCAAGTGGCATCCGGTCTACACGGTGTTGGCCTGTCTGTTGTTTGGGGCCACGGAAGCCTTGCAGTTGCGCGTGCAAGCCTTTAACTTAAATATTCCTTACCAACTGTTGACCTTGCTGCCTTACCTGATTGCGCTGTTTGCCTTGGTGGGCTTGGCGGGCAAATCCACTCCCCCTGCGGCGTTGGGTGTGCCCTATGGCAAAGAAGGGAGCGAGGATTAAGGCCAGTAACGGGCGATCGCCCGGTCTTGTCGAGGGGACAAATTATTTTTTGCTTCCGATAAAACAAATCGCCAATGGGGATTACTAATGTAGGTGCGATCGCATAAAAAGTCGCGCGGCACCGTAAAGACAAATAGATGGTGCTGCCGGAAAGGCGTGCTGCTTTACCCCTTTTGCCCCGTTCATCTCGCCAACTCCATCAAAATTTTGTGCAATCGCAACCCATTTTGGTGTAGAACTAGATGTCGTGTAACAGAATGTAAAGTCACAGTGCTTTTGCAATCCATCCTGTGCAAACCGTTCCTCAAACAAAGAATTGCTATGAAGGGTCTACTGGTTATTTCGGTTATGGTTGGGGCGATCGCAATTCAGCCGTCGGTTTTGGCCGAACCCTTGGCGCTTGAACTGGAGGCTATGTCGGTGCCCGCAATGGAACCTACCCCGACCGCCGCCATGCAACGCCACAGTGAAGCGTTAATCACCGAACCTGTTGCTGTCCGCCGCCCTGGCGAAGCGATCGCCCGCCCCGTTGCCTACAATCACAACCAATTGCAGCAAGTTTCGCAATCTATCTCCGCGCGGCCTGCCGGAAACACCGGGATCGGCATTCCCAAAGACCTGTTTCACGCACCAGCTTCCTCCACCTCAGATACTGATCCCCTGGGCTTCTTCAAAGTTCCCGGCCCCGCCCCCAGTTATGGCATTAATCTGAATGCAATCCAGTAAGCCCTGAGGGCTGTGAGGGGTGGGGTTCCGGTTGCACTGTAAAGGTGAGCACCGTTTCATCCACCCCTTTGAGCTTGAGCGGGCTAAACTTCGCAATTTCTTCCTCTTCCAAATAATCCGCAACAGCGGCTGTGACCAAAATTGCACCGGGATCAGCCGCTTCTTGAATGCGAGAGGCAATATTGACGCAGGGGCCGATCGCCGTATAGTCCGATCGCTCCGGTGAACCAAACATTCCCACTACTGCCGTTCCCTGGTGGATGCCACAGCGAAACTGCACTGGCGGCACACCCAACTCTTGCCAGCGCTCATTGAGGGCTACCAGCGATCGCCGCATTGCCCGCGCCGCTGCCACCGCCCGCTGCACCTGTTCATTCGGCGTGAGGTCTTCTGGCGCACCGAATAGAGCCAAAATGGCATCCCCCATAAACTTGTCAATGGTGCCGCCGTGCTGAAAGACCGCCTGGGTCATTTCCGCCAGATACTCATTTAGCAACTCGGCCACGCGCTTGGCCCGGAGCGTATTCGAGAGTTGGGTAAAGCCCACAATATCCGTAAACACCACCGTAACCATGCGCGGTTCAGGCCGCAAATCCAGCGCCAATTCTCCTTTGGCCGCACGCTCCACCATCGAAATGGGCAAAAAGCGTTTTAGCACCGATTCCGTGAGATAGGTATTTAACTCGGCCACGCGCCGCTCGTTCACTTTTAACGCCAACAGATTTCGGACTTCGGCCAGCAATTCGCGATCGTTAAAGGGCTTTGACAAATACGCATCGGCCCCTTTTTCGGCCCCTTCAATCCGGGTATCTTCATCGGCCTTGGCGGTTAGCAAAATCACCGGAATTCCCTTCAGGTCGGCATCCTGCCGCACCATGCGGATCATGTCTAACCCAGAGACTTGGGGCATCATCAAATCGGTGACAATCAAGTGGGGCCGTTGGTCTTGGGCGGTTTTTAGCCCCTCCAGGCCATTGCGGGCCGTCCAAATTTGATAACCCTGTTCCCGGAGAATGCTGGAAACATAGCTCCGCACATCGGGGTTATCGTCCACAATCAGGACTTTGGCACCAGCTAAGTCATCGGCGATCGCGGTGGGTTGGGTTGCCGCCAGAGTCAAGAGTTCACCTTCTGTCAACGGTGGCAACGCGGCTGGATTATCTTGCAAATCGACCTCAACATCGGCTAATTCCACCGCCGCCCGGTTTGACTGTACCTCTGCCACCACATCAATGATCTGATTGGGCGGCAAATGGGCCACGCCGGTCTGGAGCCAAATCGTAAACACCGAACCCTCGCCATAGGTCGATTCCACCGCAATTTGGCCGCCGTGCAATTCCACCAGTTCTTTCACCAACGCCAACCCCAACCCGCTGCCTTCATAGCTGCGGTTGGCCGAACCCTCCGCCTGCCGGAACCGCTCAAATAAATGGGGAATTTGATCAGGCCGAATGCCAATGCCCGTGTCAATCACCCGTAATAGGCAATGATTGCCAGCTTGTTCTAACGTTACTGTGATGCTGCCGCCGCTGGGCGTAAACTTCATGGCGTTGGACAGCAGGTTATACAGCACTTTGTCGAATTTTTCTAGATCTAGGTAAATCGACTGGCACGGCTGCAAAAGGGTGATGAGTTCCACGCCTTTGCGATCGCAATAGGGCCGGAAGGAATCCACCGTTTGAGATACAAACTCCACCAACTCACAAGGCCGGAAACTGGGCTGCATTCGGCCTGCATCCAGCCGTTGCAAATCCAAAAGCTGATTGACCAACCGCAACAACCGCCGCGAATTCCGGAGCGCAATCACCGACTGTTCGTGGTTTAAGCCTTGTTCCTTGGCCACCGCCGCCTCCAAGGGGCCAATGGTCAACGTCAACGGAGTACGAAATTCGTGGGAAATATTTTGGAAAAACTCCGTCTTTTGTTTATCCAGTTCCAAAAGCTGCTCCGCTTGTTGGCGGGTTTTTTGGTATAGTCGGGCCTGCTGCACCGCGATCGCCGCCTGGGCCGCCACCGCCTGGGCCAATTCAATCTCCGACGTTTGCCAGTACCGCGCGTGCTGGTTTTGGCGCAAGGAAATACTGCCAATAATCTTGCCATCTGATAGCAACGGCACCACCAACAAGGCCCGCGTGGGATTGCGAAAAGGTTGCTCCACCACATTCATTTCGGGCAACAGTTCCAAATCGCTCAGTACAACCGGCTGTTTCGTCAGAATCAACTGCCGCAGCACTGGATTGCGCTCAATCGGCACCATTGACTTGGGTAATGGGCGGGTCACGTCCTCCTCCACCGCCAAGGCTGGGCTAGGCCCATTCGGCACCAGGGATGGCTCTGGCGCAGTCACAACGGGTTGCCCCGGATGAGACGCATCGTGCAAGCCCACACACTGCACATATTCATTGTCCTCCGTCCACAGGGACAACGCGCAGCCATCCGCATGGAGGGCTTGGCCCAGTTGTTGCGTAATGGCCGCAAAAATATCTTGGGGATCAAGGCTCGACCGGATTGCCGCCGTGATGGTGTTGATCAGGGCTTCGCGCTTGGCCAGGGCTTGCAATTGTTCATAGGCCCGTGCTTGGGAGAGGGCCAAAGCCGCCTGGTCGGCAACCATGCTCAGCAATTGCACTTCGTCATCTTGCCAGGTGCGAGGCTGGCCACATTGATGCAAGGCCAGGATGGTAATGAGTTCCTGTTGGTAATACAACGGCACGATCAGCGTGGAATTAATGCCCAGGGTTTCGTAGGCGTGGCGGCGTTCTACCCATTCTGGGCGATCGCTGTCGAAGCGTTCATCCGTTGCGGGATGTTCAATGACTTGAATCTGATCCGTAGGCCAGACGGTTCTAGTCAACAGGGTTCGATTAGGAAACGTATCCAGGGCCGGGTGATCCTCCTCGGCCAGGTCAATGGAATACTCAATCAGGGTTTCCTTCTCATTGGGGGGAGCCGAACTGGTGGCCGCGATCGCCTTCTCCACATAGATAAAACAATCGCGATCGATCTGCCCATCCTGCACCGGGCACACCAGGCAATAGCTCACCTCATAAATGCTGCCCACCGTTTGCCCAATGGTTTGCAAAATCTGGCGATAACTCAACGCACTCCGGATCGTGCTCGTCACCGCATTCAATAACGACTCTTGGTGGAGCGATCGCCGCAACTCCCGCGTCCGCGCCTTCAACACATTGTGCGTATCCACCGCCTGCCGCACCACCGCCTTCAGTTCATCGTCATTCCACGGCTTCGTGACATATTTGAACACCTTCCCCGAATTGATCGCCTCGACCAAATCCTCCACATCCGTATAGCCCGTCAAAATAATCCGAATAATATCCGGATACTGAGTCGCCGTTAAGCTCAAAAACTCAGTCCCACTCATATAGGGCATCCGTTGATCGGAAATAATGACCGCGACATCTCCCTCCCTGGCCAAGATATCCAGCGCCGCAGGCCCATTTTCAGCCCGTAAGACCTTAAATTCTCGATAAAAAGTGCGATACAGCAAGTCTAAGTTATCTGGTTCATCATCCACGACCAGAATCTTAGGCTTGTTATTCGGCTGGACCTTCATGAACCGCTCTCCTGCGACTAGGGCAGTGGATCAATAATCCTTGGGCTAACAGGAAGTCTAAGGATGAGACAAAATTGTACTGTTGCCATTTCAAATTACACCCTGGTGTCTCACCCTATATATCACTATCACACGCTGCTAAGCGTCCCCAGCAGAGTAGGTTCACCCCCTGGAGCAGTACACTCCCTGCTAGAGTTTAGACCGCTTGCTCCTGCCATCTTACCTGACACTTCTCCAACAACAGCGAGTGTTCCTTCGCTGGCTTATAAAAATCAGCTAAATGGTGCGTTCGGGCGAATGCCCTATCTTGCCCAATCTGGTGCCCCAACGTCCGTAATCCAATAGACCTCTTTCATAGAATTCCCCCGGATTGTTTGTTTATAACTCCTACACATTTGCTTCAGCCAATACCCGGAACCTTTGCCAGAAAAATTAATTAAAGCGAAATGGGGAAATCGGTCATAATCGTGGATAGTTGCCGCAATGCCTGTGGTCTTATGCGGCCTTTAGGAGCGGGGTTTGGCCTGGTCGCCTGCTGTTTGTCATGATGGTGGCCAACTGTCCCGCAGTCCTAAAAACGGGTCGTCAGCGAAGTTGGTTGAACGTCTCGAAATTGCTGTTCCCATCGTCCGGAGTGCTTCATCATGCGCTGTCCTTTTTGTCAGCACAGCGACAATCGTGTGCTTGAGTCTCGTTCTGCGGAGGCAGGGCAAAGTGTCCGGCGGAGACGGGAATGTCTTAAGTGTGGGCATCGGTTTACGACCTACGAGCGCATTGAGTTTGTGCCCATTACCGTGATTAAGCGCAATGGCGATCGCGAATCCTTTGACCAATCCAAAGTATTGCGGGGGATCGCCCGCGCCTGCGAAAAAACCGGGATCGAAACGGCCCAAATCGAAAACTTAGTCGATGAGATCGAAGCCGAATTACAACAACGGGCCCATCGGGAAGTCGGTAGCCAAGAAATCGGCGAATTGGTGCTCCGGCATCTCGCCCGCCTCAACGAAGTGGCCTATATCCGGTTTGCCTCGGTCTACCGAAAATTTCAAGGCATCCGCGATTTTGTTGACACCCTGAGCCAATTGGAACACGGGGGGCCAAGCGACCATCGCCGCTCAATCGACTCAATCGACCAGGGCGATCGCCCCACCGCTACCTTAGATCTGGCCGACACCCCCGATGGCCATCGCCCCTTGAACAATACCGTCCCCGCCCAATCCTGACCCCTGCGCGTCGGCGATCGCCCTGGGCCTCAAGCCTCCCCTTGCCAGTTCCCGCCCCGCCAGGGAAAGCCAACTGCAAAAAACATGCTGCATCGGGATAACTGTTGAGCTATCATAGTTTGTCTGAGCCTAGATCAATGAACCGCAATCTTCTACAATCATCTTGTAGAGGGGGATATTCCAGCGTGTACTAACAGCACAGAGTTTCGAGTGCGTTGACCGCAGGAGGCAAACTTTCAAGGAGAAAACTTCAGGAAACAATTCGCATGGTCAATCAGGACACTTTAACGATAGATGTTGGCTTTACTTACGAAGACTTTGCAGCCCGACTGGATAAATATGACTATCATTTCAGCCCCGGCGATGTCGTAGCGGGGACTGTTTTTAGCCTGGAGCCACGGGGTGCTCTGATTGATATCGGTGCAAAAACCGCTGCGTATATCCCCATTCAGGAAATGTCAATCAACCGGATTGACAATCCCGACGAAGTTTTACAAGCCGACGAAACCCGCGAATTCTTTATTCTGGCCGATGAGAATGAAGACGGACAACTGACCCTGTCCATTCGTCGCATCGAATATATGCGAGCGTGGGAACGGGTACGCCAACTTCAGGCCGAAGATGCAACCGTCCGTTCCATCGTCTTTGCCACCAACCGGGGTGGTGCGCTTGTGCGGATTGAAGGGCTGCGTGGCTTTATCCCCGGCTCCCACATCAGCACCCGCAAACCCAAAGAAGAACTGGTTGGCGAAGAGTTGCCCCTCAAGTTCCTGGAAGTGGATGAAGAGCGGAACCGCCTCGTACTCAGCCATCGTCGCGCCTTGGTAGAGCGCAAGATGAACCGCCTAGAAGTAGGCGAAGTGGTAATTGGTACCGTGCGCGGGATCAAGCCCTACGGTGCTTTCATCGACATTGGTGGGGTCAGCGGGTTGCTGCACATTTCGGAGATTTCCCACGACCACATTGATACGCCCCACAGCGTGTTCAATGTGAATGACGAACTGAAAGTCATGATCATTGACTTGGATGCCGAACGGGGGCGGATTTCTCTATCTACCAAGCAGCTTGAACCCGAACCCGGCGACATGGTGAAAAATCCCCAAATTGTCTACGACAAGGCCGAGGAAATGGCTGCTCGTTATCGTGAGCAGGTGCTAGAAAAGCAGCAAGGTGTTGAAGCTGCTATGAGTGAGCCGAGTAATGATGCAGAGCCAACGAGTGAGGCAGAGTACAGCGCCGAGGAAGAAGTCAGCGCAGTAGAAGAATAGTCGATCGCTGGGGGGAGTAAGATTTAGCCGTCGTGCGATCGCCCCCCGGCGACAGCGAGCATCAGTTTTACCTGTCAGGGGGAATTTATTCCCTCTTTTTTATGGCCGTTTGCGGCAATATCGGCTGCAAGGGAACGAAATTTTAGCGACTACGCAAGAGGCGCGATCGTGGCAACGTTAGATTGCGGCCAGGTTGTCTTTACCGATATTCGTGCCGTTGTGTTTGACAAAGATGGGACACTGGCAGATTCCGAACGGTTTTTGTGGCAGTTGGGTACCTTCCGCGCCGCTCAGATTGCAATGCGGGTACCAGGACTGCAACCGGATTTGTTACGGCTGTTTGGCTGCGATCGCGATCGCGTGCATCCCGCCGGACTATTGGCCGTAGGGACACGGCAAGAAAACGAAATTGCCGCCGCTGCCTATGTCGCAGCCACCGGACAGCCCTGGGCAGCTTCCCTCCAACTCGTGCAAACCGCCTTCCTTGAGGCCGATCACCGCAGCGATCGCAAAGCCAAGCACACCCCACCCATCCCCACCGTCCTGGCCTTCCTCCACACTCTCATTGCCGCCGATATTCAAATTGGCCTGGTCTCCGCCGATAGCCCCAGCAACGTGCAGGATTTTCTTGACTACTACAACCTCCATCCCCTCATCCCCGTGGCCTACGGTTCCACCCCCACCCTGAGCAAACCCGACCCCGCCCTCCTGGTGCAAACCTGCCACGCCCTCAACGTTTCGCCAGCACAAACCCTGGTGATTGGGGATGCCGCCACCGATACCCAAATGGCCCACGCCGCCCACGCCGCCGGAGCCTTAGAAATTACCCCCACCGCGATCGCCATCTACCCCGCGACCCAACCCCCCAGTTCCATCCCCACCCTCGCCGCAATTCGCCTTTGGCCCTAAGCCCCACAACGGTTTCCACCCCCCCGCATCCCGCCCCTGCGAACACCTGACCCCCGCCCTTGTGCCCCCCCCATCCCGCCTAAAATTTGGTTAAGCCACAGAAAGCGGTTTGTTAAAACTCATGTAGATGTTATGATGCGCTGATACTAGGTGTATGTTTGTCTATCCTTTTTCCAAGTCGCTTTTGCTGCTTGGATCTAAAGATGTCTATCTGGGTACACCTGCAAGTATTTAGGAGGGGTTGTCCTTGTCTCGCCGTAATTTGTTTACTTCCGAATCCGTAACTGAAGGTCATCCAGACAAGATTTGTGATCAGATCTCTGACACGATCTTAGATAGTTTACTGGCCCAAGACCCCAAAAGTCGGGTTGCTGCCGAGGTGGTTGTTAACACCGGGCTAGTGCTGATCACTGGGGAAATCACGTCCAAAGCCCAAGTGAATTACATCGAACTGGCCCGTCAAAAAATTGCCGAAATTGGCTACACCGGGGCCGACAGCGGTTTCTCTGCCAACAGTTGCGCCGTTTTGATCGCGCTGGATGCCCAATCTCCTGACATTGCCCAGGGGGTAGACGCAGCCCAGGAAGTGCGCGAACTCTCTAGCGACGAACTGGATCAGATTGGCGCAGGCGACCAGGGCATCATGTTTGGGTTTGCGTGCAACGAAACCCCAGAACTCATGCCCCAGCCCATCAGCTTAGCCCATCGGATCTCCCGACGATTGGCCGTCGTGCGGAAAACCGGCCAACTGGCTTACCTGCGGCCCGATGGCAAAACCCAAGTCACGATCGCCTACGAAGAGGGCCGTCCCGTTGGTGTAGACACAATCCTCGTTTCCACCCAGCACACCGAAACTATTGATGGCATCTCCGACGATGCTGGCTTGCAAGCCCGGATCAAGCAAGACTTGTGGGATGCGGTCGTGCTGCCCTCCTTCGCGGATTTGTCCGTCAAACCCGACGACAGCACCCGCTTTTTGGTCAACCCCACCGGGCGGTTTGTCATCGGTGGGCCACAAGGCGACTCTGGCCTCACTGGACGCAAAATCATTGTCGATACCTACGGCGGCTACTCTCGGCATGGGGGGGGTGCCTTCTCCGGGAAAGACCCCACTAAGGTCGATCGCAGTGCCGCTTATGCCTGCCGCTATGTGGCGAAAAACATCGTCGCTGCCGGATTGGCCGAAAAGTGTGAAGTGCAACTGAGCTACGCGATCGGGGTGGCCCAGCCCGTCAGCATCATGGTTGAAACCTTTGGCACTGGCAAAGTGGAAGAAGAACGCTTGCTAGAGCTAGTGCAACAACACTTTGAGCTACGGCCCGCCGGGATTATCCAGTCCTTCAACCTGCAAAAGCTCCCAGCCGAGCGGGGCGGACGGTTCTATCAAGAGATTGCCGCTTACGGGCACCTCGGTCGCCTGGATCTGGACTTGCCCTGGGAGCAGACAGACAAAGCAGATCTGTTGAAAGCCGACGCAGCCAAGCTGTTTTCTCTGGCCTAGGCGAATCGCTCACTAACTCAATGGAAGGGGCTTGGGACTGTTCCCAGGCTCCTTTTTTATGGCCGTTGATGGGCGTTGACATCGTGACGCGATGGGGATGGAAGGGCAAAGATCGCAATAATCCAGCGTCCTACAGTTTCCAGGTGACATTCCCCGCCTCATCATCCACCCGCACCGTTACCGCCCGCGACTGCCCCCGTGCATCCGTAATCTGGCACTGAAAGGTTTCCCCAGGCTTGGCAATCCGGATCTTGCCTCCACAATTTGTTTTTACCGCTACCTTAAATTCAGCCTGAATCCCACTGGCGATCGTTTGCTCCAACTTGGGTAAAACCAGCAATCCCTTGGTATTCCATTGCCGTTCTTCGCTGGTTTTATTCCGGGGATTTGCCGTCACCGCCACCGCAAACGTTTTTCCTTCCGCTTTTGCTTGGCAAGTAAACGGCTGCGCCAGGTCGGTGGGTAACTCCTCTGGGCACGCAACCGATTGCACCGCCACACCTGCTGCTTTTGCCACTTCAGCCTGGAGCCGTTTTTCCAGGGCTTGGGCGGCCTGCGATCGCGGCGAAGGACTGGGGGTAACGCTGACGGTGGGACTAGGGCTGCTGGGCGATGGGCTGGCCGGGGGCTGGGGCTGGAGCGTCTCGGTGCGACAACTCGCTAACCCAATCCCCAAACTGAGGCTGACCAAACTCGCGATCGCCCATTTTGTTCTGCTGTTGCTGGGGGAAAACTCATCCATAGTGCCTTGCGAAAGACGTAACCAAATGCCGAAGTCCTTGTTTGGGAACGAAGGCCAAATCATCGCCTCTAGACTAGCGCGAATTACCCGGTTGTACCATCGCGCCGACTGAGCAGGGCTAGACCGTCCCATCATGGCATCGTCACAATATACGGCGAAGTGATCTGGGGCGATCGCCCCTGGGAGACTAACGCCTGGTAAAGCATCGCCGCCACTTCCGCCCGTGTGGCATCTCGATTGGGATTGAGTTGGCGCACCGCCGGATAATTGACCACAAGTTGATGCTGGGTCGCCGTTGCAACCTGGGTTTGGGCATAGGCCGGAATCCCCCGGCGATCGTCGTAGACCTCAAGCACCGCCAAGTCGCCCCCGGTCAGTTGCAAGCCACTCACCAACGACACTAGCACCTGCGCCCGCTGAATATTCAGCCCTGGCCGAAAAGTGCCATCGGGAACCCCAGAGATAAACCCAGCTTGATACGCCTGGTCAATGGCTCCCTTGGCCCAAAAGGTGCTGGCTACGTCCGTAAACGCGATCGCCGATCGGATTGCCGAGGGATTGAATGCCTTAACCACCAACACGGCATAGGTCGCGCGGGTCAGCGCAATATCGGGCCGGAAACTGCCATCGGGAAAGCCCCCAATCACATCCTGAGCAATCAACGCCCGGATAAAGGCCGCAGCCCAGTGGCCAGGGACATCGGCAAAGGCGGGGCCGACAGGCGCAGACGTGACAACATAGGGCGAGGCGATCGCCGGCACCTGGTTCAATGTCACCAACGCCTGATACACCATCGCCGCCACTTCCGCCCGCGTCGCCTCCCGCATGGGGTCTAACTGGCGAGGATCGGGGTAAGCCACCACCAGCCCCCGTTGCGTCGCGATCGCCACCTTTTCCGTTGCATAGCTAGGAATTTGGGCGCGATCGCGATAGACCATGAGCGCGTCACTGCCGCCCCCCGTCAGCCCCAGCCCACTCACCAGCGCCACGATCGCCTGCCCACGGGCCAAATTTTGGTCAGGCCGAAACGACTGATCCGGAAAGCCCGTCATAAACCCCATCTGAATGGCCACTTGAATCGCCGCCCCGGCCCAAAAACTGGCAGGCACATCCCAAAAGGCGATCGCCGGTTGACTGCGAGGCCGCGTAAACGCACTGGCAAGCACCGCCGCATACTGAGCACGGGAAATGGGCGCATCGGGCCGGAAACGACCATCAGGAAACCCACTCATCGCCCCCTGGCGAACCAATCCCCGAATCCAGGCTTCAGCCCAATGGCCAGCAATATCCGTAAGTTCCCCCACATTCGGCGACGGAATTGGGGTGGGCGGTGTGGGCGGCGTAGCATCCGGGATGGCGATCGCCCCCAACTCAACCACCCCATTAACCTGAGCCGGATCGACCTGATTGCCCGCCGATCGCACCGGAGCCGCCGAGCGATTATCGATCGCAAACCCCCCATTCCCCCGGAAAATATTCCGCCCCGGATCAGCCTCATTGCCCAGATCCGGCACCGCGCGATCGCCCACCACCAAGCCTTCTCGACTATTGCGCTCCACCCCATTGCCCCGCAACACTGGCGCACAATTTTGGCTCAAAACAATCCCTTGCTGATTAGCCACAAACCGATTGTCCGCCACCAACGGTGCCGCCTGATCCCCGATCGCCAGCCCCACCCCCGTCGCCTGCCCCACATTCCCGCGCCATTCACCTTTCGCCGTGTGCCGCAGACAAAAGCCACTCTCCCGATTCTGACTCGCCACCGTCCCATACACCCCCGGTTTGGCCGTCCCCGTTGCCCACAACCCCGATCGCCCGCAACTCACCAGTGTACAATTCGCCACCACCCCATTCGTCGATTCGATCCATACCCCAATGCCCCCCGCGATCGCATTCGTAACCGTTACCCCGCGCAATTGCGCCTCCGCCCCCACACTCACCGCCACATGGGGCGACCCCATCGTCGGACTTTGATATGCCCCCCCACCCAAGAGCAACACCTCCCGGCCCTGCGTTGATTCCTCACCCACCACCGTCACCCCCGGCGGAATCAGCAGCGGAAACTGTTCGCCACTAGCAGAACTATAAGTACCCGGAGCCAGTTGAAGGCGATCGCCCCGCTGGGCCAGTTGCAACCCGCGCCAAAGCGTCTTCAGCGGTGCCGTCGCCGTGCCTGCTGCGCGATCGCTCCCCGTCAGCGGATGAATATACAGCGTTGTTGCAGCCCTGGATTGTGCCATAAATTTGGGTCATGTTAGTGGGCCGTGGGCCGCGTCCTTGTGCCTGCTCCCAAAACAGACTGACCCGGCGCGATCGCCCTCTTTATTGTCATTTTCACCTAGGATAAGGAAACCCCACTGAGGCCGGGGCTGCCTGCTTGCGCGTCAAACGTTCCCGCGATCGCAATTCGCTTCCCATCCCGTTCATGATATTGGTTTTGCTCGTCGTCATTCACAATTTCTTACTGGGGTTGCTCTGTCTCTGGCTGGCCCAGAAACTCTGGCGTTGGCGGCGATCGCTCAGTCGTCTTTCCCTCCGTATTGCCGACACCGAACACATCCTGCACCAGCTTCTCCAGCCCGCCCCCGCCACTATTCAACACCTGCAAAATACCACCCACCAATGGCAGCAGCAGTACACACAGCTTGGCGTACAGGCCGCCCAACTGCAACAACTCCTGCGCCTGTTCAGCCTGCTCCAAGTCCTGTGGCCCTATCGTCACTGGTTGACCCAGTTTGGCCGTTCCTCCTGGTCAGAGCCTCTGGCCCAGCCCCCTGAACGGTAGCGGCCCATCCTCTCGCTCAAGCATGGATAGACTCCTGGGGGCGATCGCGCCTGCATTGGCCAGTGGGCGTATTCCCCCAGTTCCGTAGAATAGAGTCGGTATATTTAGGACTTGGCACCCGTCTCATTTATCCGAATAATGATAATGGGGTTGGTAGCCACGCTCAGAGCGCAACTAAATTTGTGCTTAGGCAGTGGATTGATCCTTGCGGCAGAATGGTCTAATTCGTCTACAGCGTTTTCTGGCAAGTGCAGCGAAAATTGGCCATACCATCCTTTTGTCTTCGGTCGCCTCGCGGCACCACCGCCGAACACTGCTGTAGAAGCCATGATTGAAGCCATTGAGTAGCTCTGATTCGTTCACCGTCAATAACCATTCTTTTGCAAAAAGGATTTCAGGAAAGATGGCAAACAACCGTTCTGGTGTATTTTGGGGAGGGCTGTTGCTGGGGGCAGCCGTTGGGGCGATCGCAGGAGTCTTAGCCGCCCCCTGTTCTGGTCGCGAAAGCCGCCGCATTCTGAAAAAATCCGCCGCTGCCTTGCCAGAACTGGCCGAAGATTTATCCAGCAGTATGCAAGTGCAAGCCGATCGCCTCTCAGAATCCGCCCTCCGCAACTGGGATAGCACCCTCATCCGGCTCAAGGAAGCCGTTGCCGCTGGCCTGGAAGCGGCCCAACGCGAAAGCCAATTAGGTGAAGCCGAAGACCGCTTGCCCACCGCTAAACCTGCCCCCAAACCCACCAAAACCGCTCCGTATCAAAACCACTGAGCTGGCAATGCCGGGGCCAAATGGGGCGATCGCCCACTCCCCTCGCACCCCACCTCCTGGCACGATAATGTTGTGTCTGCCCTCCCTCACACCGACTACTAGTGACTAATCCCCTTTTTTGGCTAGTCTTATCGCTGCTGTTTGTCACCGTCAGCCTCACCATTGTGCTGATCGTTGCCATTCCCACATTGAAAGAACTGAGTCGGGCGGCCCGGAGTGCCGAAAAGCTGTTTGAAACCCTCCGGCGCGAATTTCCGCCCACCCTCGAAGCCATCCGCCTGACCGGCATCGACATCAGCGATCTGACCAACGAATTGCAAGACGGGGTGCAAAGTGCGGGCCAGGTCGCCAAACAAGTTGACCAAACCCTCACCGATGCCCGCCGCCAAGCCCGGAAAGTCCAGCATGGCACCCGCAGTTTTGCCGTTGGGTTACGCACCGCCTGGAAAACCTTGACCCGGCCCCAACCGCCCCGCCGCCTCGATCGCCCCACCCCAGAGCATGACCCCGCCCTCACCGAACTTCCCGCCAGTACCCGCCCTCCCCTACCCGAAGCCGTGGATGAATTGGACGAGCTAGATTACGCCGCGATCGCCGAATACGCCCTGCCGCCCCACGCCCAACTCGCCGCTCCACCTCCCACCCGTTTCATTTCCAAAGCTGGCGAACTGGTTGAAGATAACTCCCCAGTAGACGATTAAGCGCCCGCGATCGCCCCCGTTCTCACGAGCTTCCTAAGGTGGGCGTACCCCCCGTAGGCCAATCTCCCGCACCCACCCACCCATTCTCCTCCCCGGAAAGTGCCGCCAACACCCTGTAAACAGAATGAAACCGCCTCAGCGCAGCCCCCTAGGCATGAATTTCCCTGTTGCCCAGCGCAAAGCCGCTGACGTTTTGTTAATTTTTGACTAAAGTTGGCTGGGCGGGTTTAGGGATATTCCCCAGGAGGGCACTCTTTAAACCAGGGTTGGTCTACCACATTGCTCATGCAGCCAAAGTGCTCGCTAACACTGATTAAACGTGCTATCGCAAACCGTTAGATCCGATTTCGACATCAGCTATGGATTGGTCAAAAAAGCTTCAGGAACCCACGTTTTGGCTATTGGCGATCGCCACTGCGATCGCGGTTTTACACCTCACCCTCACCAGCCGCATCGAAGAATCAGACATCTTTGCAACCAGTCTGCTCTTTTGGTTTGCCGCTGGCACCCTCGTTTGGGATCACCGCCACCAATTTGACTTTCACAGTGGCCTGTTGCCCAGTATCGTCGGCGCTACCATTCTCATCTTTGGCCTCACCCGGCTCACCCTCTCCCCCGATTCCGCCTCAATGGCCTGGGGCTTTCCGATCATCGCCACCCTTGGTTTGGGGCTGCTTGCCTCTGGCTTCCAGGGCTTACGGCAATATTGGAAACCCCTGTTGATTTTCGGCATCCTCGCCCTCCAACCCATTTTGATCCTCACCCTTCAGGCGATCGACCTCTCCGAACTCACCGCCAAAGCCGCCTCCTTTAATCTGACCTATCTAGGGTTCCAGCCCCAACGCCAAACCACCTACATCTACCTCCCAGCCAGCCGCACCCAAGTTTACGGCGCGTGTTCCGGCTTAGAAAGTATCCTGCAACTCCTCAGCATTTCCATTTTGTTCTTGCTGTTATTTCCCCTCCGGAAACTTTGGCAACGCGGCGTGTGTGTGATCGCAGCAGTGTTGATTGCGTTTTTCGTCAACTCTTTCCGCGTCGCCCTGATGGCAATTTTGAACAACATGGGCAACAAGCCTGCCTTTGACTTTTGGCACGAAGGCCAAGGTTCTCTCATCTTTTCGGCGATCGCCGTTGCCATCTTTGGCGGCTTTTGTTGGCTGGCTTTTCTCCGCACCCCTGCGCCCAAAACCGACTTAAAAGACCATGCCTAAACTCAATTGGCCCATCGCCCGCTTAACCCTCTTGGCCATCCTCTTTGTGGGCACCACCGCCGCCTGGGCCAAACTTTCTGCCACCCCCAAAGCGGCCACCCCCACCGGGCAACCAAAAACCACAAAACCCTTGGCAGCAGAGGTTCCCCTGCCCAACTGGCAACTCGTCGCCACCAAGCCCCTGGAACTCGATGAATCCCAAGGGGGGCGTAGTTACCGCTACCAGCAAAATGGCACCACCCTTGAGATCGATCTGCACCAAATGGTCAGCGACGGCAACGTTAGCCGCTATTTGTTTGTCCATTCCCCTGTGCGTACCGCCAACGCCAACCTAAACGTTAAATTTCGACCCAATGTTGGCTATTACGGCATCGTTTCTGCCGAGAATAAGGCATATTTAAGTGCTTGCATTAATCCGCGCGGGGACAGCACCGTGACCGAACAGCAATTTACCCACAACCGCTACGCCCACGACTTGCGCCCTGGGCGGCTTATCCCCTGGCTATTGGGGCAAGAATCCCTGATCGACTATCGGTGTTTGTGGACATTAATGTCGGTGCCGATCAATGCCAAACCAACCACCGCTTCAACGGAACGGGCCGCCTTAGAAGCCAAAGCCTATGAGCAATTGGAGACAACGTGGCTGGATTGGCAACAGTGGTGGCGGTCTAATTTTCCACCGTCTTAATGCTTAAATTCAATGTTCAAAATCTACAACGTGACGATTATTTTTGCGGAAGGAGCCAAAGTGTATGGCGATGTCAACAGGTGATGCTAATGAAAATTTAACAGTCTATCGATTGCGCTGGATTGGGTATGGCTTGCTGGTTTTTGCGCTGGTCGATGTGATTCAAATTCTCACCAGTTTTCAGCCGAATCAGCCCACCTGGGTGCCCGTGGCGATTGGGCAGGTGGTTGAGCGATCAGTGGTGCCATTACTCGGCTTTACGTTTGTGTTCTTTGGGGAATACTACGGGCGTAAAAGTGTTGAAAAAGTGGGCTTACGGATTTTGTCCTGGCTGTGTCTGGTGTTGGCGATCGCGTTTTTGCTGATGATCCCGCCGATGTTGCTGGGCGCATTCAATGTCAGTGCCCAAACCCAGCAGCAAGTTGGGCAACAAGTGGATCAACGCTTGACCCAACTGCAACAACTGGAAGAACAACTGAACAAAAGCAATCCTGAGCAAATTAAAGCCTTGGCCACTCAACTGAATAGTGCCGGGGTGAACGTTGATCCCAGTAACCCCGATGCGGTGAAGACCCAAATCCGGGAGCGCATTAAAACCATTCGGGACGAACTGAAAAAACAGGCTGATAATCCAGCCAACAATCAAGCTTCTGCTAATCTCATCAAAAATGCGATTAAGTGGAGCATTGGGGCGGTGGTCACAGCGGTGTTATTTTTCTACCTTTGGCGTAGTAGCCGCTGGGGTTAGGGGCGATCGCGCCTTTCCCACTGTCTTCAGTACCCCGCCCAGCCTGCTTGGCCGCAGCCGTGTTCAGCCGATTGGTGGCAGAGCATGGCTGTTGCGTTGGTTCGTCTGAATTGTCTGAATTGAGGCGCGATCGCGCGGGCCATAGAACCAACCTTAGGCGGCAGCAAGTTGATGGAATAACTCTTCCGGGGTCATGTGGGGGTGCATGACTTGACCATCTTTGAACCACACAATCCGCTTGGTGCAGCGGGCCACTTCCGGTTCATGCGTCACCATCACAACGGTCATCCCGCTGGCGTTGAGGTCGGCAAAGATTTTCAAAATCTCTTCAGTTGTGTGAGAGTCCAACGCTCCGGTGGGTTCATCGGCCAGGAGCAGCACTGGATGGCCCACGATCGCCCGCGCAATAGCGACCCGTTGCTGTTGCCCACCGGATAGTTGGGTGGGTTTGTTGTTCAGCCGATTGGCCAGTCCCACTTGGGTCAGGGCTGCAATGGCGCGATCGCGGCGTTCCCGTTCGGGCACATTGGCATAGACCAACGGCAGCATCACATTTTCAACGGCAGTGAGTTGCGGCAAGAGATGAAACTGCTGGAAGACAAAGCCCAGCTTGCGGTTGCGGACATGGGCCAAAGCCGAGTCGGGCATGGTCGAAACATCCATCCCATCCAGGTAATAATGGCCAGTGCTGGGCCGATCCAAGCACCCAATAATATTCATCATGGTGGACTTGCCAGAGCCAGAAGCCCCCATAATGGAGCAAAATTCTCCAGCTTCGATGGTGAGGTTGACTCCGGCCAACGCCCGCACTTCGGTTTCGCCAGAGCCGTAAATTTTATAGATATCTTCGAGGCGCACAATTGTCGTTGTCATGGCTGGATGCTCCAGGTCAGGTGGGCAAGAGTTGAATCAAGCACTACGGAGGGCCACAATCGGGTCGAGCTTGGCGGCCTGCCGCGCGGGGACAACCCCAAAGAAGAGGCCAATGCCCCCCGAAACTCCGGTGGCGATCGCGATCGCGATGGGCGAAATTCCTGCCTGCAAGGGCGTGAAGGCACCGACAAGTATAATGCCACCCACCCCAATTCCCGTGCCAATGAGGCCACCCGCTGCGGACAGAATCACCGCTTCAATGATGAACTGCACCAAAATGTCTTGCTGAGACGCACCGATCGCTTTCCGTAAACCGATTTCCTGAGTCCGCTCGGTGACAGAAACCAGCATGATATTCATAATCCCAATGCCGCCCACCACCAGCGAAATCGCCGCGATCGCCGCCAACATAATGGTCAAGCCACCCGTAATCGTGCCGACGATTTCCAAAATATCTTTCTGGGTTTGCACCGTAAAGTCGTCCGTCGTCGTAATTTGGTGGCGTTGCCGCAACAAATTAGTAATCTGAAATTCGGCGGCGGGAATGCTGGCCTCGTTTTTGGCCGAGATAGAGATAAACGTCAAATCCAGACCATAGGGCGAAGTCCGGCCCGTGAGCCGATTGGCGTGGGTCGTAATCGGAATGTAGGCGGCATCATCCTGGTTATTCCCCAAAAACGCCCCCTTCGACTGCAACACCCCAATCACCCGGAAGGTAATCCCCTTAATCCGAATTTCTTCACCGATGGGATCGCGATTGCCAAAAAAGCGACTGGCCACCTCCGACCCCAAGGCCACCACCTGGGTATTGCGCTCCACATCTTGCTCGGAGATAAACCGCCCCTTCGCCATGTCAAAGCTCCGCACCGACAAAAATTCCGGCGTAGTGCCCACAATCAGAGAACTGGTGTTCAAATTGCGATACACCACAGGCAGTTGGCTTTGGCGCTGGGCGGCCACCTCATCGATTGACGGAACTTGGGTTGCGATCGCCTTCGCATCCTCCAACACCAACGTGCGCGGCAGATCAAACGAGCGGTTGCGGGCTTCCCGTGTCCCCGGCGTGACAAACAACACATTTGGCCCCAAGGATTCAAACTGCTCCGAAGCCAGCTTTTGGGCACCCTGGCCAATCCCAATCATGGCAATCACCGACGCATTGCCAATAATAATGCCCAGCATGGTCAACGTACTGCGGAGCTTATTTGCAGTGAGGGTTTTCACCGCCATCTTGCCGCTTTCTACTAGATCCATACCTACTGCTTCTCCATCCCTTTGAAAATGTCCTGGAGTTTTTGACCTTCTGGCAATTCCACAAATACGGGTTCACCCGGCTTCACCCCATCGGTAATCTCCGTTTCGTTGCCAATGTTGGGGCCAATGGTCACGGGTTGGAACTTGGGTTTATTGTTGTCATCGGGCACCAAAACTCCCGTTTGGCCCTTGTTGGTCACGATCGCCACCGTCGGCACCATCAGGGCTTGATCCAAGCTTTGCCCCAGAAAGGCTAGGTCGGTGGTCATGCCAGAGCGCAGGGTGTCTTTGCCCGCCGTGATCCGAATCCGCACTTCAAAGGTAATGACCCCACGCTGGGTCGGGTCTTCTTTGGCTTCTGGGGAAACGAGCCGCACCACCCCCTTGAAAACTTGCTTCGGAAAGGCATCGGCCCGAATTTCCACCTGTTGCCCTGGCCGAATCTGGTCAATGTCCACTTCTGGCAATTTGGCCAAAATCTCTAAGTCATTTGCCAGCGTCACAATCGATGTGGCAGAAGACGTACTAGAGGCAAAACTGGTGGGGGTCACAAAGTCGCCTTCCGTGGCGTTGCGCTGGGTAATGATGCCCGCAAAGGGAGCGCGAATGGCCGTGTCGTCGAGTTGGGTATCTACGGCTTGCAGATTGGCTTTGACTGCTTCGACCTGGGCCGCTGCCTGTTGAATTTCCTGGATGCGGGGGCCGTTTTGCTGCTGGTTCAACTGTTGTAGGGCATTGTTTAACCGTGCTCTGGCTTGGGCGACGTTGGCCTGGGCGCTCCGTTGTTCGTTGAGGACTTCATCCAGGCGATCGCGGCTAATGGCCCCTTCACTGGCTAAGGTCTGGTTGCGATCGGTGCGTTGATTTGCTAAATCCAACCGTGTTTGCGCCGTTGCCACCTCGGCCCGTGCCTGATTCACCGATGCCTGAGCCTGGGCCACCACCTCAGAACGGGTGCCCGCTTGCAGAAGCGATAAATTGGCCTCGGCCCTGGCCAAATCCGCCACGACCTGTTGCCGTTGCGCCTCCAGTTCCCGCCGATCCATTTCCGCAATCAGTTGCCCTTGGGCCACGCGATCGCCCTGTTCCACATATAACTTAGCCAACCGTCCAGCAGTCTTGGGGTTCAGGTTCAACCGCTTCACGGGCACCACCTCCCCATTGGCCGTAATCCGAACGGTGACATTCTTTTGTTGTACAGGCACCGTCAAGGCACTCACACTAGGCTTGGGAGCCGCATTGCGGAGCGCCACAAACGTTGCAGCGGGAACGCCGACAACCCCTGCTGCCAGCAAACCGAGCAGCCAGGGATTGACTTTCTTTGTTACTTGATTAATCAGCGGGACTTGCATAGGTCTTTGGGGATGAAACAGTCATACAACCAACACGAGCGACAAACCTGAAAAAAGCTGGCAACCTGGGGCTACAGCGCCAAAGCGACTGACCCAGACGATAAAGGCCGCAGCCTACTAACTAAGGTGTGACAACGGGGGCGCGTTGCGTATTCCACTGCTCGATCAACCGGGGCAACTCCGCCTCGAAAAAAGCATGGATGTCATGCATTTCTTGGAGGCGTTGGCGCAGTTGGGGTTGATCCGGGGCCAGGAGGTCTAACCCACGGGTCGCCACTTCCCGAAAAGCGGTGATTTGGGCTAGCCGCCGACTGGTGAGTTCTGTCCAGGCGTTGGGCTTAATCCGAAAGTAATCCCGGCGTTCCCCTGGCAAACTGATCCGTTCAATTAAACCAATTTGCTCTAATAGGCGGGTCATGGTGCTGATCGACCCTTTACTGGCTTGCAGGGTTTCAGCGAGTTCAGCGGGGGACTGATGGGGCGGATCGGAAATCAATAACCAACCTAAAACGCGGCCAGCCATCCGTGGAAACCCAACGGTTTCAAACAGTAACCCAACCTCCTCAATAAAGTGTTGCTGGGCGATCGCTCTTGCTGGGCTGGAAAGCAGGCCATTGTCGCTCACGTTGTTCTCCCCGGTGACTACAACCGTTACAGCACTTATATCTAAATCTTAGCAGAACTTAGTTCTATTCGTTTAGTCTTTACTGAACAAGCAGAACCTGGAGAATCCGGCTCTAGTCCCGTGTCCCGTTCCGTGCCCCTGCCCCACCCCGCCGACTTGCCTCGACCGCGCTCTGTGAACCAAAGGCTTGCGACTTGTCGATTAGAAGTGCTAAGAATGAAGTTCTGCCCTTGTTCGGGATTTGGGTCGCAGCACGCTTGCACTGACCTGAATCCGATTAATCCTGAAAAGGATTTGTAACGATCGCCCGATCTGAGGCGCGGAAATCTGTCAAAATCCTTCATGTGTAAAATTTACACAAACTTTTCTGATTCGTTCCCACTCTCATTGCATTCAGTACAATAAACGTCACTGATGCATTTACGCACCGAGCCTCTAGCGCCTATGAGTTCTCCGTCCGATTTGTCCCCCAAACCCGAAAAGCCCGCTGCTGAGCAAGCCCCCTCTCCGCCTTCTCCTTCGGAATCGAAGTCTGTGGATGTCGCTGAAGAGGCTGGTTCGCCAGTGTTGCGTAAACCTCCGGCGCGGCCAGTGCGGCCCCCCATGCCCGCTGAAGCCCCTGCGAAGCCCCCGACTGCGGCCAAACTCACGGCCCACAAACCGGATGCCGTGAAGCCAGAAATTGTCGCAGTGGTGGCCAGTGCGGCCCCCAACCCCAGCCCACCCCCGGTCGATCCGGCGCTGTTCCGGCAGCAACCCATTCCGCCGCCCAGTGAACCAAAGCAATACCGCGCGATCGGGATGGTTCAAGGCATCTATACCCCTGTTGGCGAAGAATTTACGATTGGTGAATTGCAAGCGGCTGACGGCACCACACTGAAGGCGGTGTTGTTGGGGCGGGTGATGAGCCTGGTCAAAAATCATATCGATCTGGCAAAACAGCATCTCTGGATTGTGTACCCCCGGACTCGTGATGAAGAGAAAGAGCTACACATCCAGATTGTCGGGATCTGGGAACCGGAAACCTTGAAAAAGGACGATAGCGCTGAGGCCGAAGAACCATCGATCGCAGAAGACGAGCAGGCACCCCAGGCAGCGGCTAGCGAAACAGCCGAAACCGTAGCAGCCGAAACCGTAGCAGCTGAATCTGTGGAAGCCGCCAGTGCCGCTGCCGAAACCGTGGAAGCTGAATCCGTAGAAGCCGCCAGTGATGTCGAGGATCTCGCCACAGAAACTCCGGCTACCGCAGCGCCAGCAACGGCTACCGATGACACCCTGGATTTGAACTTTGCTGATCCGCGCTTGGTCGATGGCTACTTCTCAATCCGAGGTGAAGTGGTTTTCTATGCGGAAGACGATCACCATATCGTCGTCAAGATCCAGCAAACTCCCCGCAAGAACACCCAGAAGGCCAAAGCCTTCAAAATCAGTGTGCGAGGCCAGTTGCCTTCACCGAGAACGGTGGGTTATTTCTGGGAATTGCATACCCTGCGGGAAGATAACACGCTGACTGTCACTGATAGTGTGTGCATTGGGTTGGCTCCTCCGAAAAAACGCTCGAAGGACGATCCCCGCGATCGCCGCCGTCCGGCTTTCAATCGGGGCAGAGGCCCAGGCCGACCGCAGCGACCTGGGGTTGGTAGCAGCCGCCCCACCTGGGAAACGGGCAGCACGGGCACCGGCACCGGGGGCAGCGGCAACCCCAAACCCGTACCAGTCAAGCGCACGGAACAACAGCCCAGCGAAAGCTAGCTCAGCACACCGAAGGCAGCAATGGCAAAAAGGAGGTTCACCGACTTGATGGGGGAGCCTCCTTTTTAGCATTGACAGTGAGGCCAACTCCGCACTGCCAAAACCTGGCCCAACGGCTCCAGCGTCAAGCCGTGAACGCTGCCAGCCAGACTACCAAGGGCGCTAGGAGGAGAGCGGGCAAAAACGAGGCCCCCCGAACCTGTCCCAACCGTAAGAGATTGAGGCCAATGCCAACAATCATCAGCCCGCCGACCCCCGTAATCAGCAAAATGGTGGGGCTAGTGGCAGGGTCGGAAATGTGTTGGGCCAAAGCGCCAGCCAACAGCGAGAGGGCACCCTGGTAAAGCAAAATGACGATCGCCGAAAAGCCAACTCCCACACCGAAACTACTGGTCAGGGCGATCGCCGTTAGCCCATCCATCGCCGCTTTTAACAACAGCAACCGATTATCGCCCGTCAGGCCATTATTCAAGCAGCCCAACAACGTCATCGGGCCAACGCAAAATAACAAACTCGCCGCCACAAACCCTTCCGTAAACCCCGTGCCCCCTTTGAATCGCTGCCGCAGGCGATCGCCCACTGCCGTCAACCGCGCTTCGATTTCCCCCCACTCCCCCAGCAACCCACCCAGCACCAACGTCACCAACCCCAGCACCACCCCGTCCACAATGCCCACGCGGGCTTGGCCAAGCTGATTGGCCATCGTAAACCCCAAAAACAGCGTCATCAACCCTACGCCCTGCGTAATAATGCCCACCATTCTCGCCGGAAGTCGCCCGCGCACCAACAACCCCAAAACGGTGCCCCCTAACACCGTCGCCATATTGACCCAAGTGCCACTCGTGCGAACCCAAAACTCCAATACCATTGTGCCTTTGTCCCTATCTATGCCAGCAATTCCATCAGTTTCGCCTGTGCTGGGTTGTTTTAGCCGCCAGAGCTGAGATGAAAAATTAGGCCAGGGGCAGGGCGGCGATCGCGGTCAGTTGACTGTATGGGCCAACAGCCTATGCTTTTTTTGCCTGGACTGGCCGCGAGACTCTTAGCTAAAATTGGGCTGAAATCGGGCTGAAATCGGCCACTCAAAGCCCTCCTTGCGTGGCGTTCGTCGTTTGAGGCCGCTTTCGATAGGATATGAGGAATGTTGCAACTTGTGAATTTGCTATGCCCTGCTTCATCCCGTCGAAGCGATTGCGCCAGTGCCTTTGTCTACTGCTCCTTACCCTGGCGATCAGCATCGGCGGTGGTTGCCTCCGGGCGATCGCCCAAACCCCAGAACCAACAGCCATCCCGACCCCCGATAAAGCCGTCGTCGCCGTCGATGGCACCGCCCTCTTTCAAGTCAGTGGGTCAGGGGAGTACACCGCCAAAGAGCGGGCCGATCTCATTAACCTCCAACTCAAAGACGCAGTTGTTTCCCCCGCCGCGATCGCAGTCAACGTAGAGGAGCGCAACCAACTCCCCACCTTACTGCTCAACGATCGCTATCTCCTCACCGTCACCGCCAAAGATACCGATCCAGGCATCTCCCCCCCTGAACAGGCCACCCTGTGGGCACAAGAACTGGAAGCTAAAATTCAGGCAGCCCAGGCCGAACGTCGCCCCGAATATCTCAAATGGGCGGCCTTACAAGCCGGAGTGGTGTTGTTGGGGGTGGGCGTATTGCATTGGTTTTTGGGATGGTTGCGGCAACGGGGGCTGCGGCGATTATCCCAAAGTTTGCAGGAGGCTGCTGCGATCGACTCGGCAGAACTATCGCCCACCAGCACCTCAACCCGGTACCTTGCCCAGTTTCTCAAAATTTTGCTGGCGGTGGTGCGCGCGGGCTTGTGGGGGGTAGCCGTGTTGTATGTCACCAATTTATTTCCCCTAACGCGGTTGTGGAGTTACCAGGTCAAAAACGCGATCGCCGCCACCTTTACCTCACCCCTGTTGCCCCTGGGGCCAAACGCCTACTCCTTAATTGACCTGTTGCTGCTAGCGTTCTTCTTGGTCGGCGTGGTGATTACTGCTGGCATCGTCACCGACCTATTGCGATCGCGCCTATTGACCCTGGCCGGCATCAGTCGCGGTGTCCAGGAAGTCATCGCCATCCTCATCAAATACAGCTTCATCACCATCGGCGTATTGGTTTTGCTGCAAATTTGGGGCCTAGACCTGAGTTCCTTAACCATTGTGGCCAGTGCCCTGGGGGTGGGGGTTGGTTTTGGCCTTCAAGATATTGCCAAAAACTTTGGGAGCGGCCTGGTGCTGGTGTTTGAGCGGCCTATTCAGGTTGGCGATTTTATTGAAATTGGCGCTTCAATGGGCACCGTCGAAAAAATTGGTGCCCGCAGTACCCAAATTCGCACCCTGGATCATGTCACCATCATCGTTCCCAACTCCCGGTTTCTAGGCGAAGAGGTCATCAACTGGAGCCACGGCAACCCCATTTCCCGTCTTCACATTCCTGTTGGCGTGGCCTACAGCGCCGATCCCAAGTTGGTCAAAACCATCTTGCGTGATGCAGCCCAGAGCCATCCCGATGTGTTGCAAGAACCACCGCCCCAAGTGTTATTTAAAGGCTTCGGTGATAGTGCGCTGAATTTTGATCTCCTGGTCTGGACGATGGTGCCCCACCGACAATTTTTGTTGACCAGCGATTTATATTTCAAGATTTTTGAACGTTTGCAGGCCCAGGCCATTGAAATTCCCTTTCCGCAGCGGGATCTACACCTGCGATCGGGTGCCCTTGCCCTTTCTCCTGAAACCGAATCATTGTTGACCAATCTATCGAAATTAGACGCGCCTAACCAGGCCCAGCGATGAACCAACTGCCCACCGAAATCGATAAATTTGGGGTATAGGGCTAAACCCAGCGCGATCGCCCCACCCACCAGCTACCCCGTCGGCCTTGCGTTCTCGCTGATCCCTGACCAAAAGCAGAGGATTTTCTAGCCGAGATAGGGTATCCTCATCCCAGGTAAACAAATTAGCCGTTCAGCCTTGACGGGGCCAGATCCAGTCAATTCCAAAGTCCGCTCAAGCCGAAAGCCACCCATCAAGCCAACACCAATGAGTGTGCGGTCAACGCCAACAAAAGTGATTGCCAAGAACGATTGCAAAGCTGTGTTCCAGCAACGGTTTATCTTCTTTCTGTATCCCTACTGCTAGATTCGTTTAGGAATGGCCGCAAAACCAACTTCAGAAATTGCTCAATCATTGATTGCTGAACAACAGCAAAAGCACCAATTTGAACAAGCCCGGATGCATGACGTGCAAGTTCTGATCGACGTTTTATTTCGACGGGAAGAAGAGATTATTAAACTGATTTTTGATCAACTTTATGATGTGGGTTCTGTTAATTTAATTAATCAAAAAGTTTCTTCTCACCAATTAAAAGGAATCATCAAATCTATTGCCAGATTTTCTAAACCAGTCTTTCGGTGTGTAGCCCTCTATTGGGTAAAGAAAAATTGCCCTGAACTGATCACAAATTGGCTGCGGCGTAAGGTTGCGTTTGAAACCTACGTGCCGCCGGCCCCGACGATCGTTGAAACGATTGACCACGCCAAGGAAACCGTTGAGACTGTCTTGCCAGATAGTGCAGAGGCGGTGGCGGCGGCGGGCTTGTCCACTGCGATCGCCACCCGCTCCTTGCCGCCCTCAACAGTGCTAACGCTCAATGAACAGCGGGCAGAAATTCAAACCTTGCGGTTGCAGGTGCGAGTTTTTGCGGGTATGGCGTTGGCGGCGATCGCCATGCTTGGTGGCACCATTACCTACCTCAGTTATCGCCTGGAAGTCACGCCGATCCAGTTGCTTTCCTCACCCAAAACCACCGCCCTTGATCGGCCAGCCCAGTCCAATTGTGCGCCAGCGGTGCCGCCTGTCCCCGCGACCAATACCGTGGCCAATCCACCCTCTGCGCTGGCCCAGCCCTAAGCCCCTAGGGCCGGGGGTGGGGCGATGGGTTGGTTTTAAAAGTTTACTGTTTATGACAATTTAAGAGTTGGTCAAGCGGTTTCCTGGCTTGCCTTTGGTGGTGCGGGGGGCGCATTTGGTATCGGGCATCACTGTCTACAGGCGGGAGGCCGACCATAATTCTCGCAATTTGTTGCGTCTAGACCGTCTTTGACCGGGCGATCGCTCCTGTCCCATCGGTTTTTTTGCCTGGATTTGACTGGCCAAAATGCCGATGAGGGCCGAATCAAAGGGCAGAATTGTGCGGCCAGTGAGATGGATGAGCTATGCCCAATGGCTAAAACGCGACGCTTGACAAGTCTGTTAATATTAAGAAAAGTAAAAGCAAAATCGGCTCATTCGGAGGCTTGGGCACTCTGGATGAATTAATCGCTAAGTCCCATTTCATTGTGCGAGGCTACGTTAGTGACTTCATTGCTACTCTCTCAAACGACAGAAGAAAACCTGATTGCTAACTTTTTCCAACTCTCGGAGGGGCGCTGGCGATCGGAACGGCGGTACTATACCTTGCCGGATGGCGCAACCAAAGAGGTTGTCAGTCTCTTGACGGTGCGCTTTTTGGCGCAGGGCAGTCCAGAGTTAATTCGACTGGCCCAACTCCACGGCTTATCGGCGGACATTCAGTTGACCTGCGGCGCAGAAGTGACCTGGGATAGCCAGGAGGCCGACAACGGCAAGCCTCAGTCAAAAGGAGAAACCCTCTTTGGGGCGCTGGGTTCGGTGCTCTATCGCGATCGCGGCTTTGCCACCGAAAAGCCTGTAACCGCCCAATACACATTCACCAATCCCCAAACGTTGTGCCTGCGAACAGAATACAAAGGCTCGGTGTTTGAAGAAGAATTAAAGCTCGTCGGGCAACTCTACCGCACTCGCCAATCCATCATTTCCCGCGCTGGTGAACAAGTGATGATTGGTCAATACCTGGAGAAGCGGCTGTAGCGGAGTGGCTGGCCGCAGCCTGGGGTTGGCTGGCATCCGTCAGAAAATCGCTGTAAGCTTAATAATAGTTTTGGGGGGCATTCAAGCAATGAATGTCCCCTTTTGGTGTCTTTTGGTCTCTTGTGGTGGCGCGATCGCGATGAAGTTTTTGGGCATTGATTTAGGCTGGAGTTCCGGGGCAAGTGGGCTGTGTTGTCTGGAATGGGTGGGCGATCGCCTGGAACTGCGAGATTTACAACACCAAGCGGCGATCGCGGATATCCTGGCCTGGGTCGATCAGTGGTTGCCTGCTCCGGCACCGGGTCTCATTGCCGTTGATGCCCCTACCCTCATTCCCAACCAAACCGGAATGCGCCTACCCGATCGCCTTGCTCATCGGCATTTTGGGAAATATCATGCGGGGTGTTATCCGGCCAACTTGGGGTCAGTCTTCGCCCAGCGAACCATCGCCTTTGGCCTCAGTTTGGAAGCACGGGGCTTTCAGCACGCGCCCACCCTCCAGGCCCGCCAATGTGGGCGATTTCAGATCGAAGCCTTTCCCCACCCGGCGATCGTGCATCTCTTTAAACTCAACCAAATTTTGAAATACAAAAAAGGGCTACTGGCGCAGCGGCAGACAGAATTGGCTCGGTTGCGGGACTATATTCACACGGACTTGCCCTGGCATGAACCCGCCCTGGATGTGGCCCAAGGCCCTATTTTGCTCCCGCCCATTCCCCCCACGGGCAAAGCCCTCAAAGCGGTGGAAGATCAACTGGATAGCCTGATTTGTGCCTACATTGCTGCTCACTGGTGGTATTGGGGCCTGGAGCGGAATATGGTGTTGGGCGATCGCGCCGAGGGGTATATCGTTGTGCCCACGCCGTTTGTCGCCCCTGCCCCCCCCATCTAAGCCCGCTCCCCGCTGTGATGCTCAATCATTTGCAATCAAACGTGCCAATCTCAGCCAGGTTGTGTATAGTCCTAATCGAAGCCTGCCACATTTAACTATATGGGCGATCGCCAGGAGGGTTCCATTGCCAGATACCGTAGCTGGGGTCATGCCACCCCTCGAATTCATCGCCCCTGACTTTGACCCAAAATCCCTGTGGTTGGTGCAACAGTTGTTTCCGTTGCTCATTCGGCAACGCACCGCCATTCGGCAAATTGAGGCGAACAACGTCGAAACCTTGGTCGATCTCTATCGTCAGTTTCAGTCCGGCAAAATCCGCTTGCTCCTGGCCTTTCGGCATCCCAGCGCCGACGATCCCTTCGCCCTGTGCCAATTGTTGTGGCGGCAGGTGCCCCAAATGGCCCGCCAACAGGGCCAACCCCTACCCCAGCCCAGCCATGTGCATTTTATTTACGATCGCGGCATTCCGCTGTGGGCTGGCAAATGGATTAGCTGGGTCTATCCTCGCTTGGGCGGCACCCCGATTCATCGTGGCAAGTTGGATCTTGTCGGGTTGCGATCGGCGCGGGAGTTATTTGTTAATGGTCGATTTCCCATGATGGCGGCCCCCGAAGGCGCAACCAACGGCCACAGCGAAGTCATCAGCCCCCTGGAACCGGGCATTAGCCAACTCAGCTTTTGGTGCGTCGAGGATTTGCTCAAAGCCAAACGCCCAGAACAAGTCATTGTGTTGCCTATTGGGGTGCAATACCAATACCTCACGCCGCCGTGGGCCGAGATTCGCAAAATTTTGACCCAACTCGAAGCCGATGCGGGGTTGACCCTGGAAGTGGCAGAGTGGGCCGCCGATCCCCGCGAGGCCATGCTGTACAAGCGCCTCTACCGTTTGGGTGAATACCTGTTATCGGTGATGGAAACCTACTACACGCGCTTTTTTCACAAGACGTTGCCCCCGGTGGAATTGCCCGCCGCGATCGCCACCCCCGATGCCCCCGTCATCCCCAGCGAAGTCTTTGCCACACGGCTCAATGCCTTATTAGATGCCGCCTTGCAAGTCGCAGAAGAATTTTTTGGATTACCAGCAAAAGGCAGTGTCATCGATCGCTGTCGGCGGTTGGAGCAAGCTGCCTGGAATTATATTTATCGGGATGATTTGAACCTGGAAACCATTTCTCCCCTGGAGCGGGGCTTGGCCGATCGCCTTGCTGCCGAAGCCGATTTGCGCGTTTGGCACATGCGCCTGGTCGAAAGTTTTGTCGCCGTGACGGGGAAATATGTCCAGGAAAAAGCCTCGGCGGAACGGTTTGCCGAAACGACCCTGCTCATCTGGGATATGCTCAGTCGGATTAAAGGCGAAAATCCCGCTAATCGCCCCCGACTTGGCCCCCAACGCTGCCTTGTCACCGTCGGCGAACCCATCTCTGTGAGCGATCGCTGGGCCACCTACAGCGGCGGACGCAAAAACGCCAAACAAGCCGTGGAAACCCTCACCCAAGATTTACAAACCGCCTTACAGCAAATGATTATTGCCGATTAAGCCACGCGATCGCGCCCGCTGCCTACTAGCCCCACGCCCCTCAAGATTGCGCCTCGCCGCTGCTATACTTGCCCCGCTGGGTAAAATCCTCTGGCCGCAAATTGGAAAGGAAATCGCGAAATTCCTGGCGTTCGGCCTCGTCTGCATCCCGATCCACCGGGATCGACGCATCCGCAATCACTTCTTCCACCACCCAAATGGGGCTATTGGTGCGTAGGGCGATCGCGATCGCATCACTGGGCCGCGCATCAATCTCCTTTTTCGTGTCCCCCTGCACAACGGTCAAGGACGCATAAAAGGTATTGTCTTGTAAGGAATGAATTACAATCCGCTCCAGGGTCATCTCCCACGCTTCCAAAAGATTCGCCAGCAAGTCGTGGGTCAAAGGCCGGGGTGGCACCTGATTTTCGATCGCATTGATAATCGCTTTGGCCTGGTCGTTACCGATATAAATGGGCAGTGCCCGTCGCTCGCTATGATCCCTCAGGAGGACGATCGGACTGCGTGTAACAGCATCCAACGCAATTCCAGCGACTTTCATCTCAATCATTGTCTTTGCCTCTAGAACACCTGAGAAATGAGGAACCTCAAACGCAACTAAAACTCTTTTTGAAGAAAGAAAAGCACAGTGTGAATCAACAAACGGCCACCGGGTGAGTCGGTGGAGGTGAATGCAACTAATCTCAGCGTGGAGACGACTTGGGGGGCCGCTTACCCTGGGCGATGAGTCAATGGCAACGTACCAATGACGACCGACGAGTGGCCCGCGCTCTTCGGATAGAACCGTGAATTGTGCCGCCTGCCTTAGAGCCAACATCGGTGCTCTAGGATAGGAAAGGACTCAGACAAAACAGCCCGCATTTCCCTAGCATTTGCGTGGGCCAATCGGAGCACTGCGGGTACCATTGGGCCAAGTAAACCAGTTATGCAACACCCTACAAACTATATGTCATCCAGTATGCCTCCATTTCTGCCTCAAGCCTAGATCATCCCAGCGGAAATTTGGCAATCTCAATAAACTTCTAAAATTTAAACCAACGCACTGGATCATCACGAAAAAGTGCATATTGCATTGCAACCGTCAATTGGCAGGAACACTCAATGTTTACAGGTTTAGTTCAAGGAACTGGCCGCTTACAAATTCTCGCGCCAGACAAATTACAAATTACCTGCACCGCCGCCCTCGCCGGGATCATTTTGGCCGATTTGGCCCTGGGCGACAGTGTGGCGGTGGATGGGGTGTGTTTGACGGTGGAAGAAATTTTGCCCCAGGGATTTATTGCCGTTGTTTCTCCAGAAACCCGCGATCGCTCGACTTTGAGCGCGGCAGACAATCGCTTGGTCAACCTGGAAACATCCTTGCGGGTGGGGAGCAAAGTGGGCGGGCATTTTGTCACGGGCCATGTGGACGGGGTTGGCACCCTGGAGGCAACGGTGCAAACTTCTACCTCCTGGGAACTCACCTTTATGGCCCCGCCGTCAGTAGCCCGCTATATTTTGTCTAAAGGGAGTATTGCGGTCAACGGAATCAGTCTCACCGTGGCTTCCTGTAATCCCGATGGCTCTCGTTTTACGGTGGCCGTGATTCCCCATACCTATGCAGAAACCAACCTGCATCAACTTCAGCCAGGAAGTGCGGTCAACTTGGAGGGGGATCTTTTGGGGAAATACGTCGAAAAGTTTTTGCGCTTGGGGCCAGCCCACCTCACCTCTGCTCCCGATCTGGAATTTGCCGATCTGACTCCGGCCTTCCTGGCAGAGCATGGCTATGGTTAGGCAATTGGCCAAAACAAAGGGCGATCGCGGCGATTGAATCACCAACCGCGATCGCCCGCAGGGATATAACTGGGCTAGGTTGGCCTACTGGGCCGCCGCCTCACGGGCCGCCGCCGCCTCATCGGGATGGATGCCCAACCGCGTCAGGTTAATTCGGCCCCGACTATCGATCTCCCGCACTTTGACGATCACATCATCGCCAATGGAGAGTTCATCTTCGACCTTGCCCACACGGTAATCCGCGATTTGCGAAATATGAATCATCCCTTCTTTGCCGGGTAGAAACTCGACAAACGCACCAATGGGGATAATGCGCGTGACTTTGCCTGCATAGACATCGCCAGCATTCAGTTTCCGGGTCATCCCCTGGATAATGCCTTTGGCCCGCTTGGCTTTTTCGCCATCGATCGCCGAAATCGTCACCGTCCCATCGTCCTCAATGTCAATCTTGGCTCCGGTTTCTTCGGTAATACCTTTGATCGTTTTACCACCGGGGCCAATGATCATCCCGATCAGGTCGGGATCGATCTTGACGGTCATCAGGCGCGGCGCGTAGTCCGAGAGATCCGTCCGGGGGCGATCGATCGCTTCCAGCATTTTGCTCAGAATGTGGAGGCGGGCGGGTTTGGCCTGATTAATGGCATTGGCGATCGCCTCCATCGGCAACCCACTAATCTTCATATCAAGTTGCAGGGCTGTGATCCCGCTGTCGGTGCCAGCCACTTTGAAATCCATATCGCCCAAAAAGTCTTCGATGCCCTGAATGTCAGTCAAGATCCGGAGTTCTTCTCCTTCTTTGATCAGGCCCATCGCTGCCCCGCTCACGGGTTTGATGATGGGCACCCCGGCATCCATTAGCGCCAGGGTTGACCCCGACACCGACCCCATTGACGTGGAACCGTTGGAAGACAGCACTTCCGACACAACCCGAATGACGTAGGGAAATTCTTCCTTCGGCGGCAATACCGGAACCAGTGCCCGCTCTGCCAATGCTCCGTGGCCAATTTCCCGCCGACCGGGCGATCGCATGGGTTTCGTTTCGCCGACAGAATACGGCGGCATGTTGTAATGATGCAGATAGCGCTTCTGCTCATCGGGATGGAGATCATCCAGTTCTTGGGCATCGCCGGGGGTTCCCAACGTCACCACTGACATGACCTGGGTTAGCCCCCGATTGAACAAACCGCTGCCATGCACGCGCGGCGGCAAGACTCCCACACGGCAGGAGATCGGGCGCACCTCATCCAGTTTGCGGCCATCCACCCGGATGCCATCTTCCACAATCTGGCGGCGCATCAGCTTTTTGGTGACATCTTTGAAGACGTTGCCCAAGGCTTTCTCATTGGCGGTTGCGGCAACCTTGACCGGATCCTCTTCTGGCAATTCGGCGATCGCCGCTGTCACCGTCTCTTTCACGGCATCGAGCGCCGCATCCCGCACATTTTTATCTTTTTCAAAGCGACCCAGAATATCTTTGACGGGGGCCGTGACGCGATCGCGGATGAAGTTTTCCAGCGTCGCATCGACTTCCGGCGCTTCCACCTTGACGACTTCGATTCCCAACTCATGAATCAAATCCAGTTGGGCTTGAATCAAATCCCGCACGGCCTCATAGCCAAAATCGATCGCCTCGATCATGTCTTGTTCGGGCAACTGATTTGCACCAGCTTCCACCATGATCACCCCATCGGGCGACCCGGCCACCACCAGATCCAAATCCCCTTCTTCAATTTCTTTGTAGGTTGGATTGATGATAAAGTCATCCCCCACCAACCCCACGCGCACCGCTGCCATTGGGCCATTAAACGGAATCTGGGCCAAGAGCACCGCGATCGAGGAACCGGTTACGGCCAACACATCCGGTGGCACGCGCTCATCCATCGACAGGGTAGTGGCGACTACCTGAATATCATCCCGCAACCAACCGGGAAACAACGGACGCAAGGGGCGATCGATCAACCGACTGGTCAACGTTGCCTTTTCCGGAGGCCGACCTTCTCGCCGCAAAAACCCCCCCGGAATGCGGCCTGCGGCATACATCCGCTCTTCGTAATCCACCAACAACGGCAAAAAATCAATGCCCTCGCGTGCGGTGGCGCGTGTTGCGGCGACCAAAACAGCCGTTTCCTCGGACTGTATCAGGACTGCACCACCGGCTTGGGGAGCTAATAATCCAACCTTGAGTCTAATATCACGACCATCAAACGATATTGACTTTTCGATTTCTTCCATTTACGCTGATACCCTTTGCTTTTTCTCTTTTCATTCTCTGTCGCAATCGTAACACTGATACAAAAAGTCGCGTTTTTTATGCCGCCTTTTGTAACAAGTCAGGCGGTTCTGTCAAGCGTCCTGCCCAGCAAATAATTGCCTCTTGGGGCGCTGGCTAAGCGGCAAAGCTCTGGTCGAACGGGGGGTGGTGGCCTTAAGCGTCGGGTGGGTGTGGAAAGATTAAATTTTGCCTAATCTTTTGCCTGCCCAACTTTTTGGCCTGTAGCTGGGGGGAGGAAGCGGCCACAACCGTATGAGCCTTTGGCTAGACCCCGATCGCGAGGTCGTCCCCTCAGGCCAGGTTCATTTCCTGCAAAATTTGGCGGAGACGATCGGCTTCGGGGGAGCCTTGTTGCTCGTAGAGGGCGATCGCGCGGCGGAACGCATCCAAACTCGGCAAAATCTGGCCACCTTTCATCAAACTGGCCCCCAAACCCTGATGCGCGGCGGCATTGGTCGGGTCGAGGGCGATCGCTTGCTCATAACAGGCGATCGCTCCTTCCAAATTTCCGGCCCCCTTAAACGCCGTGGCCAGATTAAAAAAGCCCAATGCCAAATTCGGCGACACATTCACCACCTTTTGAAACAGCACAATGGCCGCCATCGGGTTGTTTTGCCGCATTCGCATATCGCCCCAATTATTGTATGCCCCCAGCTTCAGGTAGGGAGAAATGGGTTGCTCCACAGCGGCCTGAAAATGCTTATCGGCTACATCATACTCCTCCGCTTGGCTATAGCTCCCGGCCAGGTGATAGTGCAACTCGTAGCGCACATTGGGTTCGATCGCCGCCGCCTGTAACCCCCGCTGCAACAACTCCCGCCCTTGAGCCGTATCCCCAATTTCGAGATACAACGCCCCCAGTTTGTTGCAGGTGTAGGGATCGGTGGGATGGGTCTGCAAGTAATTTTCCATCGTGATCCGGGCGCGTTCCAGCTTGTTCCGTTTGGCGATCGCGGCGGGCGTATAGCCCGAATGGCGAATCGTAATCCCCGCTAACTCCACAATTTTCCAGTGAGGTTCGGTGGCCACCAACGCCATGACACTATCATCAATCGACTCGTGATAGGGCCGATCGAACCGCAAGGCCGGATGACGACGAAACAATCGCGACACCAGGGAATAGGGCACTTGATTGGTCGCCAATTCTTGCCGCACTAAATTGATCACCAGACAATGGTCATCCTGCATGACTTTCCGCATGGCCGGAATTGCCGTGGGCAAGAGCAATTCATCCGCATCTACCACCAAAATCCAATCCCCTTGAGCATACTTAAGGGATTCATTGCGGGCAGCGGCAAAATCACCTTGCCAATCAAATTCATAGACTTTAGCTCCAGCTTCCTGGGCGATCGCGGCGGTTCGATCAGTTGAACCCGTATCAACGACAATAATTTCTGTCACGACATCGCGAACGCTTTCCAGACAGTCCGCCAACGTGGCTTCCTCATCTTTCACAATCATGCACAGGCTCACGCTCATGGATTGTCTAGGAAAAATAACTCATCAATGCTTCAGTTTCTCGTGAGTTGTGCCCCACAGCAAGTAAAAGCTTTTTTCTGAAGGTTGTATGAATTTGGCATGAAGGGATTGGGCCAGGTTGCTCCCAACCCGAAGCCTTGAGACGGGGCCAGTGGGTTTTTCTACGCGATCGCCGACTCCGCTAACGGCCTTGTACCTGTTTTTCTAGCTTGGTCATGCGGCTTTCTAAGGTATTCAGCCGATCTTTGGCCTCGATCGCCAACGTCGCCAAGCGGTCAATAATTTGGCCATCCGACAATTGGGGCGATCGCGATCGGGCTGGGGCTGGCATCGGCATTCCCCGCTGTCCCCGCAATTGGGCTACCTCCGCCCGGAGTTGCCGCACCTCGGAGCGCAGGCTAAATAAATCCGCCTGGAGGTTAACCGTAGACTGGGCCATGCCACGATTTTGACCCAAAAATAGGCCCAGCACCGCCGCACTCAACACCAAACCGAACAGCTTCAGAATTGTAGTCATGTCTGTTACGTTTCTTAATGGGCAAAGAAAATGGGAGAATAGAAAACAACTTGGGGGTTGATGCGCTTAACCCCGCGCAAATAGGCAGATTGGGAGACATGGGAGCAATGCTCAAACGAATCTTCGTAATGGTGCTGATGGTGGTCAGCCTCAGCTTAAACGGGTGTGCGATCGGGGTAACGGGCTTCAAAAGCTTCGTGGATACGCTGGATGGCTACCAATTTTTGTATCCCAACGGGTGGCTAGAGGTGAAAGTCTCCGATGGGCCAGATGTGGTGTTTCATGATTTGATTGAACCGACGGAAAATGTCAGCGTTGTCATTAATCCTGTCACCGCCGAACAGACCTTGCAGGACTTGGGCGATCCCACGACCGTGGGGTACAGACTGGGCAAAAGCGCGATCGCGCCTCCTGGTTCCGGGCGAGAAGCTGAACTGGTGAATGCCGAGTCTCGCGAAGTGGGGGATAAGTTGTACTACCAGTTGGAATATTTAGTCAAACTAAGTGACAACCGGGAGCGGCACAACCTGGCCAGCGTGGCTGTGAGTCGGGGTAAGCTGTATACCTTCAATGCGTCTACCAGCGAAGATCGGTGGGAACGGGTTCATGATGCCCTGGAAACTGCCGTTAAGTCCTTTACAGTCTACTAATTTCGATTCACTAATTGCGATTGACGGATGGGTACACCGCATTTTGTCCTGGCTTCTGCGTCTCCGGCGCGGCGGCGCTTGCTGCAAATGGTTGGCATCGATCCCCAGATCCAACCGAGCGATTTTGATGAATCTCAGGTGCAAAGCTCCGATCCGGCGTTGCTGGTAGAGACGCTCTCGTTGCGGAAAGCGGATACCGTGGCGGCGCAACTGGCCCCTCAGGTCACGGTACCAACCTTGATCTTGGGCTGTGATTCGGTGTTGGCGATCGCGGGGGAAATTCATGGCAAACCGGCCAATCCCGCTGCGGCGATCGCCCGCTGGCAACAAATGCGTGGCCAAATTGGTCATCTCTATACGGGGCACACGCTGATTGCCGTGCAACCCCGGTCTACCCTGGGCGGCGATCGCCCAAGCCCTGGCACCCAAACTCTGATTCGCCATCAAATCACCGAGGTACAGTTTGCCAATGCCAGCGATCGCCAAATTGCCGCCTATGTTGCCACCGCCGAACCCCTCAACTGTGCAGGGTGTTTTGCCTTGGAAGGCAAGGGCGGGTTGCTCGTCGAACGGTTAGCCGGGTGCCACAGCAACGTCATCGGCCTCAGCTTACCGTTGTTGCGGCGGATGATGGGCGAGTTGGGCTACGATGTAGCAGATTTTTGGTAGACCAGAAAAATTTGTGAGAGCTGCTCAATATGGGTCAATCTTTGCCGAATACGGGGCCGCTTTTGGCGAAATTACGCGATCGCGCCGATACCCTCGAAGCAATGGTGGGACTGTTGCACCACTATGGATTACTCCCGAAACTGATCCGCGAACTGTTAATCGACGACGCGATCGCCCCCATCACCCCGACCCCCGACGAAATTTTTCAGGCCAGCCAGCAGTTCTACCAGAAAAACAAGCTCCAGTCCGAAGCCGAACTCCAAACCTGGTTAGCCCAGCAAGGGCTGACTCGTGAACAGCTAGAACCCCTCATCACCCGCGATGTGCGCATCGAAAAATACAAACGCGAAACCTGGGAACATAAGCTCGAACACTATTTTTTGCAACGAAAAAGCCAACTCGATCGCGCCGTCTATTCTCTCCTGCGGGTCAAAGAAATCGGCATCGCCCAAGAACTTTATTTTCGGATTCAAGAAGGAGAAGCCACCTTTGACGAGTTAGCCCGCCAACACTCCCAGGGTGTAGAAGCGGAAACGGGTGGTTTGCTCGGCCCGGTGGAATTGGGTGTGCCCCACCCCGCGATCGCCAAAATCCTCGCCACCAGCCAACCCGGCCAACTTGCGCCCCCCGTCCGCCTCAGTGAGTGGGTCGTGATTGTGCGCCTAGAAAAATTTTTGCCTGCCCAGCTAGACGGCCCTACCCAACAACGCCTCCTCAACGAACTCTTTGAAACCTGGTTGCAAACCGAAACCGCAGCCCTGATGGGCGCAACAGCAAAACCAGAGTAGCCAAGTAGTGAGTTGACGGCTGCTTGCGCGGTGCGGTAACTGAATTTGCCCGCAGATTTAAAGGGAGCGTGTCACTTTTGTCGCCCTCACCCTAAATCCCTCTCCCAGCGGTAGAGGGACTTCCAATCCGGCTCCCTTTCTCCCCAGGGAGAAGGGGTTGGGGGATGAGGGAAATTGGCAAAAGGTGACATACTCCCGGTTTAAACGCCGTTTCCAGCCAACAAAAAGCGTTATCAACGGCAGTTTTCCGCCAAATTGATAACGCTTGCTCTGGAGCCATTGCCCGACAGTGTGCGTCAGACAATGCATTTTGTGGTTTCACCTTTGGGGCTAATTGTGGTCATAGTCCAGAAGCCACTAATTAACCTAAAGTTAAAGATTTATTTGTTGTAATAGCCAGACTCAACGCGCTCGCGGAAAATCTTGATCCGCATTTGATCCACTTCGGGGAACAGAATGGGTTGCACTGTGTCGATGCCAGAACCGACCTCATCGGTATCTAACGCCATCCCAGCATTCCGACCATCGCCAATCAACACTTTCGCTGTACCATCGTTCGGCGCGATCGCCCCACAGTAGGTCCAAACCCGCTTCTGGCTACCACTATAAGGTTGGCACTCTGGCAAGGTGCTCCGGTAGCCAGCCCCAAAGATCCGCAGTTCTTTACCCGTGTCAACTGCGATCGGCGCATCGCCACCTACACTCAGCTTGCCACACAAGAACTCTGCTTTGTCCCATTGCATCTTTTTGCCATAGCCCATAAATCCACGGACACGGACTTCACTGTTACACGCAGAAACGAAACTTTGAGCTTCGGAGGAAAGTTGAGCCATCGGCAATGGCGTTAATATTTTGTTATATTCAAATTGGCCGTCTACAACGGGGGTACTCCAGTGAAACTGATCAGCAGGCTTGTATGAGTCGGCTTGGGCGGCACCCGCACCAGCAACAACCAAAGAAGCGCCCAAAGCAACTGCTGACAAGGTTTTCAGATTCATAACTGTGTCCTTCGGATAGTGTGATGGATTGACTTAAAAAGTCGAAAGATTGACGAACCAGACGAGTAGTACACGAACAAATTAGCTGTTCTGTGACTACAGCAAACAGTTTGAGTGTGTCATCCAACCCGTGGGGGTTGATACTACTCTCTACGTTTGTTGCGGCTGTTTATGCAGCCATGAGGAAGTGATGTGTGAAACCTGTAATTACCCTAGCCGCAAAAAACCGGAGAGTGGTCTAGCAGAAATACGCAATTTTGGCGAAAAATAAATATACATCTATCACCTGATGGCGGTTCAAATCCGGATAAATTCTGATGGCGATCGCGCAAAACCCTACGGGGAAAGCATTTTACGACCTGAACTGGTTAGAAAAAGATTAGGAATTAATACTTAGGCTATGAATTAGGCTGGGCGATCGCGAAAACATAAAAATATAGAAATGAGTTGATTTCAGTGTTTGTAAGGTTAGCAGTAAGTATTTTTACTTGAACGTCCAGCTAGATAGAGGCGAATGCTTTGTGATTGTTTGATGGTTGAACTGCCCAAAAGTGATCAAGTAGGCCGATTATTGATGAATTAGGTCAGACAATTGCACCGAGAAGTAATACTTTTTGGCTTGGGTTTAGGTGTCGCGATCGCGATATTTCGATAGCATTTGAAACAGTTGAACATATTCCTTAAAACGAGAGGTGTTGAGGCCAATTGTGAACCGATAACTATTGCCAATTATGGTAATCACCAGACCCAAACAATCGCCTCTGATCAGTGGCGCGATCGCTGGGTGCTCGACGGTGAGGGGCGATCGACTAATTTTGCCTCCTGTCCACACGGCCATCCAGCCCTAACAGGATAATAATCAGACGGTAATAAATGCTAAATATATCGGACAATCAATAGGAGTGAATGGCCGAATCTATGGGCGGAAGGGCATGAAAAAACTAATCGGCGGGTTGAGAAGCTTCAAAACTGACTATTTCACCCGGCACCAAGACCTCTTTGAGCAACTATCGCACGGGCAAAAACCGAGAGTTTTATTTATCACCTGCTCCGATTCGCGGATTGACCCAAACCTGTTAACCCAAGCGGCACCGGGGGAACTGTTTGTCATTCGCAATGCTGGCAACATGATTCCGCCCTATGGCGCGGCGAACGGGGGCGAAGGTGCCAGCTTGGAATATGCCATCCAGGCATTAGGGATTGAGCAAATTATCGTTTGTGGCCATTCCCACTGTGGTGCGATGAAGGGGCTGTTGCAACTTGGTAGTCTGGAGGAAGATATGCCCCTGGTCTACGAGTGGCTACGCCATGCCGAAGCAACGCGGCGTTTGGTCAAAGAAAATTACCAGGGCTACTCAAAAGAGGAACTGCTGGAAATTGCGATCGCCGAAAACGTTGTTACCCAAATCGAAAACTTACGCACCTATCCGATTGTCCACTCGCGTTTGTACCAGCAAAAGCTCAGTATTTATGGCTGGGTCTATCTGATCGAGACGGGCGAAGTGCTGGCCTACGACCCAGAAACCCACAGCTATATGTCGCCCCAAACTCAGCTTGAGGAACCCGGTCGCCCAGGGCAGTACGTCACCACTAGTGCGCCCCCTTCTGCTGTTGCTTGTAATTTGCCAAGTTGGGACGATGAGCCACCTCCCCCAGTGCCCCATGCAATTCCGGGAATTACCGCTCCTGCTCAGCCCGCTCCCAGAGCAACGGGTAACGGCCACCAGACCCAACCCAGCCCCGGCGGCATTTCGTGGCTCCCGCCTGCCCAGGCCGATCGCATCTATCGCGGGTCAGCCTCGCGCTAACTGGCTACGGGGCGATCGCGCCCAACCCAGCAACACACAGCGAAGGAGCAAGGATAGCGCGTCCCTGCTCCTTTTTGGCCAAAGGGCAATCAACCAGAACAGCGGTTAAAGGCGATCGCCATCAAATTGAGCAATTGAGTCAGCGGCGATCGCCTTTACTCACAAAAGCCAATATTGCCGCTGCCACCCGTACCATTAGAAACCCAGCCCGCCGCCGGAGCCTCGATTTGCACCCACGTCCGCCCCGTACTGTCCTTGCTGGTGGTGGCAGGTGCACTGGTTAGCGTCATCCGTTCCCGATAGCCAACGCCGCCCACAACCCCAGACCCAGATCGCGCCTCCTTGACAATCAGCAGTCCTTCCGGCGGATTGATCACGCGGCGACAGCGACTCGCGGTGGTCGGAGGATTTGTCGGTGGGTTCGTCGGGGGATTGGTCGGGGGATTGGTCGGGGGATTAGTAGCAGAACACAGGACGATATGGCCGCCGCTACCGGGCAACCCATTAGAAATCCAGCCATTGGCAGGGGCCGAAATTTTAACCCACGTCCGCCCTGCACTGTCTTTGCGCGTTGTGGCCGGATTGCTGGAAAGGGTGACTCTGCCGAACTGGGCCACACCGCCGACATTGGCCGAACTGGAGGTGGCATCGGCACGAATCACCAAGCCTTCCGGGGGAGTGATGATGCGACGGCACAGATCGCCATCGGTGGGTGTAGTGGGTTTCTGGGCTAAGTTCGGCGGGCACTTGGCCACATAAAGATATTTGGCCTGGACGTAGCCATCTTTCGGATAGTCCACCTGAATCCAGCCGTTGCTGCCATCGCCTGCTAGCCGCACCACGGAATCTTTGGCGACAACACTGACCCGTGTGCCTGTGGTTTCGGCAGGGCCGGAGAAAATGCCGACATTGCTGGTATTGATGCCTCGGCATTGCCCGGTAATGCCGGCAGCCATTGTAGCAGGGGCTTGGGCGGTTTCGGTGGCGGTGGGGTCAGCTTGGGCGGCTGTACCGAGACTGCCCACGATCGCGATCGCCAGCGACGTGGTCAACACAACATTTTGATAAAACCAGTTACCTTGCTTCACGCCAAACACTCCTCACATGATGAATAAGCAAGCCAGGGTAAAACCCTTCTCCCCGCATTAAAGCAGATGGGCTAGGGGGTTGGCACGGATTTTAAAGCTGTTTAAGAAATGCAACTGGTGTGGCTGGGAGCGTGGAAAGACGAGTTTTATTTGGGGTTGGTATAGACAGGGTAGGCGTTGAATTGTCACTATTAAACTGATGTTCAATTACACGGTTGGCTCAATACAGCAATTTTTATGGGTGTTTGCCGCCCCATTGGCGCTGCTGCCTCAAGTTGTGGGCTTTTGCGGCGTGGCCCCCGGCTGAAAATCGCTGTAAATTAATTTGACGTTGACCGTGCTATTTTCCTGCGAGTGATTCAGAGTTATGGCTTCTGCATTAGTGGTTGAGTTTGAGACGTTGACAGTGGATGGCACCGGAACCTGTCATCAACGCCAGTCTTGCACTAATCAGACGCGCATTGAAACGGTGGGCGAGGTGGCGTTTAATTTGGTGGCGATCGCCGGGGGCCAGTTGCTCATGGGGGCACCCCAAACCGAAGAAGGCTGGCATCCCAACCAGGGGCCGCTGCATCCAGTGGCGATCGCGCCCTTTTGGATGAGTCAATACCCCATTACCCAAGCCCAGTGGCGAGCAATTGCGGCCCTCCCGAAAGTGAATGGGTCGCTGCCGGAATCGCCAGCTTGTTTTGAAGGAGACAAGCGCCCGGTGGAGCAAGTGGCCTGGGGAGAAGCGGTGGAATTTTGCGATCGCCTGACTCAATTCACTCAGCGCCGTTATCGGTTGCCCAGCGAGGCGGAATGGGAATATGCCTGTCGTGCGGCGATCGCCCCCGGTGCAGTTCAGGCCACTCCGTTCCATTTCGGCGCAACGGTCACAACCGACCTCGCCAACTACTCTGGTGTGGATTGGGAATACAACGGCAAGGTCTGCAACAAGGGAGCCTATGGGCAGGGGCCAACCGGATGCGATCGCCGGGAAACCACTGATGTCGGCAGCTTTGGGGTGGCCAATGCCTTTGGCCTATACGACATGCACGGTCTGGTGCGGGAATGGTGCGCCGATTGTTGGCATGATTCCTACGTCGGTGCGCCCACAGATGGTCGGGCCTGGACTGAAGCGGGCGACTGTGACCAACGAGTGCTGCGGGGTGGCTCCTGGAACGGGGGGCCAAGAACCTGCCGCTCTGCCTTTCGCAGCAAAGCCAACTTAAATAGTCATCTTTACGATATTGGGTTTCGGATTGTCTGCGACGGTTGAGCGATCGCCCCAGCACTGGACGAGATTGAGTCTCGGCGTGTCTGGCCAGTTGGGCGATCGCCCCAGGTCTACCGGGTTGGGGTTCGCAGGGTGACAAACTCCTCGGCAGAGGTGGGATGAATGCCGACGGTAGCATCAAAATTCGCTTTAGTGGCTCCAGTTTTGAGGGCGATCGCCACCCCCTGAATAATCTCCGCCGCATGATCTCCGACCATGTGCGCCCCCACCACTTTATCCGTGGAACTTTGCACCAAAAGTTTCATCATGGTTTTCTCGTCTTCTTTCCCCGCCAGGGTGTAATACATCGGCCGGAACCGCGTATAAAACACCTTCAAATCCTCCCCGTAGCGCTCTTTGGCATCCGCTTCTGTCAACCCGACTGTTGCCGCTTGGGGCGTGGTGAAAACTGCCGTGGGGATGTTCTCATAACTCATGGTGCGGGAGATGCCCCCAAAAACTGTATCGGCAAAGGCACGCCCTTCATTAATGGCGACAGGAGTCAAATTCATGCGATCGGTACAGTCACCAACGGCATAAATATGTTCCTCCGCTGTTTGGCTGTAGGCGTTGACTTCAATGACTCCCTTATGGGTTTTCACCTTGGTGTGTTCCAGGCCCAAATTTTGAGTATTGGGTTTCCGCCCGACTGCGGCCAAACTAACGGCATCGGCAACGACAACTTCGGTGGTATCACCAGTGCCGAGAGATACCGTTACACCGTGATCATTCTTTTCGATCGCAATCATTTGAATATTTTTTAGCAGTTTGATACCGTGATTGCTCATCCCATGCTGAATTTCAGTCCGAATATCCTCATCGAAGCCCCGCAAAATGCGATCGCCCCGAATCACCTGGGTGACTTCTACACCCAGTCCATTTAAGATACAAGCAAACTCACAGCCAATATATCCACCCCCTAAAATGACGACGCGCTTTGGTTGCTCTTTGAGATGAAAAATATCATCCGAGGTGATGGCGTGTTCGATGCCGAGAATATTGGGTAAATGGGGTTTGCCACCGACAGCAATCAAAATTTTCTCCGCCGTAACTTGCCGATCGCCCACTTGTAACGTGTGGGAATCAACAAACTGAGCGCGATCGCGAAACAACTCAACCTTGGAATTGTCCAGCATTTTTTGATAAATCCCGTTGAGGCGATCGACCTCATGGTTCACTGCCGTAATCATGCCTTCCCAATCAAACGTCTGCTGGCCAACTTGCCAACCATAGCCCCGTGCTTCGGCAAACAACGCCGGAAAATGGGAGGCGTACACCATTAACTTTTTCGGCACACAGCCCCGATTCACACAGGTTCCCCCCAAGCGATCGTTTTCTGCAATTCCCACTCGTGCCCCATATTCAGCCGCTCGGCGGGCCGTTGCAATTCCCCCCGAACCAGCCCCAATCACAAATAAGTCAAACTCGTAACTCATCACTTTTCCCCCCGACAGCAGCGCGTCACCAGTTCCCCAAATTGCTCCTTACTTTCAACTTGTTATTCAAACAGTTCCTTTGGTTTGGACAAATCAACCGCTTGATGGAATTCTGAACCCAGCAGAAATTTAGACTCAACCCGTTAGATCCAAACAATTTGGACTGGCGTAATTCTATTTCTAGTTTAAAGGGGGAGCCGCGATCGCGCCGCCACGGCAACTAACCGTAACCCGCTGCCAGAATCACTGCCTCTTCCCGCCGTGTTGTTGTCAATCAGGCGATACAATAAGGGGCGTTCTGACGGGGAGCGCGATCGCATGACGCTGCAAAACAAACCAGCCTGGGCCGGAGAAGATTGGTTATCTCGGTTTGTTAACGTGCTCATTCAGACCAAACCGCTCTATGCCCTCATGAAGCAACAGGCGCGGCAAGTCCTGATCAAAACCGCCGAAAAAAATGCCATTCCCTGGCGACAACAGTATGCTGAACTCGCCGCCTCCGGCATCCAAACCCAACTGGCCGCCATCGCCAACCCCACCATTGCCTACCCAGACTACTACCAAAAACCCTTTCACGCCTATACCCAAGGGAATTTGTGTTGGGCCGCCGCCTTTGAAGCCGAAGCCGCGACCTACGCAATGGGTTTGCGAGTGTGGAAAGACGAACCATTGACCTGGCAAGCCGCCCACGATCGCCTGCGGGGCAGTTTTCACCACATTTTAGCCCAAGCCATCCACCAGCCCATCCACGCCATTTTAGATGTGGGTTGCTCTGTGGGGCTTTCCACCCTGGCGCTCCATCGGTTCTACCAAGGCCAATCATCCCACCCAGTTCGGACGGTGGGATTGGACTTGTCACCCTATATGTTGACCGTTGCCCAGCATCGGGATACGCAACAGGAAATTGCCCAATGGCTCCACGCCAACGCCGAGGCCACAGGCTTGCCCGATCGCGCCTTTGATTTGGTCACGCTACAATTTGTCATCCATGAACTGCCCCATACCGCCACCAGCACCATTTTGCGGGAAATCCTGCGGTTGCTGCGGCCAGGGGGCTATCTGGCGATCGTCGATAACAATCCCCAATCCCCCGTCATTCAAAACCTTCCACCCGTCCTCTTCACGTTGATGAAAAGCACCGAACCCTGGTCAGACGAATACTATACCTTGGATGTGGAAGCGACCCTCCACGCGATCGGCTTTGAAGTGCTGCCAACCGTGGCCAGCGACCCGCGCCATCGCACAATCCTGGGCCGTAAACCTGCAATCTCCAGTTAGCAGAAAGTGCAATGAGCAAGTTGCCATCAGCCCTAAAAATCCAGCTTTGACTATTCAAAAATAAAAGCATTAGTAACAATAAAAGTATTAGTATTGCCAATCTGTCCCGATTGCTCTGCCACAAAAGGCAGTTTGGCCAGTAAGCTGCTATGACACACCTATATTATTTTGAAAAATTGTCTTATAAAATACAGCTCTTAACTACTTCTCTGGTGCCAGTCAACCTCATCAAGGTGGTTTTGTTATGCCGGGATAGACGGATATTCCCAGTTTATTTTTGTTGAGACGATAAATGGAAAACTATTATTTACCCATTTAGGTGCAGATAAGAAAATAAATGTAGTTTTTGGCAAACGGTAGATAATTTGATTTTAATTCAATAAATTAAAGTGAATAATTCTTAGCGAAACAATTATGAATTTGTTATCTAATAAACTTCAAGGTAGAGACACGATCAGCTTAGTTTCTTTGTTCGGTACAGATGGGATTCGTGGAACCGTAGGAAAAGATTTGTCAGTAAACTTAGTGTATCAGATTGGATTTTGTGCAGGGCAGATCCTACAATTAAATTCGTTGAAATCTGGCCCGATCATAGTTGGCCAAGACTCTAGAAATTCTAGTGAGATGTTAACTAAAGCTTTGACGCTTGGTTTGTCAAATGCCGGTTTAGAAGTATGGAATTTAGGTTTATGTCCCAGTGCTACAGTTTCATTCTTGACTCAAAACACTGCTGCCATTGGGGGAGTAATGATTTCTGCGAGTCACAATCCCCCTGAAGATAATGGGATTAAGTTTTTTGATCAAGATGGTTGTAAGTTGTCTGAAGCCGTTCAAGCGGCGATCGCTACAGCAATTTATCAAGCCCCATTACCAGGCCAGATCTGCGATCGCAAGCTGGGAAAACGATACGATCGCTCAGAATTAATCGCAGACTATCATACTCTTTTGTGCCAGTTTATCTGCTCAGAAACTTCATCAGAAAAGCCCTTACAAGGTTTGCGAGTCGTTCTCGATTTAGCTTGGGGGGCTGCTGTTGATTTGGCTCCACAAGTGTTTCATCAATTGGGGGCCGAAGTCTTTAGCCTTCATGCACTGGCAGATGGCGATCGCATCAACGTCAACTGTGGCTCAACCCATTTAGTGCCCCTCCAAACTGCGGTACAAGAAATTGGCGCTGATTTAGGTTTTGCCTTTGATGGCGATGCCGATCGCGTCCTGGCGGTAGATGCCCAAGGCCAAACTGTAGACGGCGATCATATTTTGTATTTATGGGGGCATCAACTACAGCAACAGCAACGATTGCCCCAAAATTTACTCGTTGCAACGGTAATGTCTAATCTCGCTTTTGAGCAAGCATGGCAACAGCAAGGGGGCAAGTTAATCCGGACAGCCGTAGGTGATCACAATGTTTGCAAAGGGCTGCGGGAATCGGGCGGAGTGCTGGGCGGTGAGCAGTCGGGCCATATCCTTTGTCGGCATTATGGCAACACAGGAGACGGCATCGCCACAGCATTACATCTCGCCAAATTGGTGCAGCAAACGGGTCGTTCACTTGCAACTTTATTGGAGGATAGTTTTCAGGCTTACCCACAAATTTTGTGTAATGTTCGAGTTGTTGATCGCGATCGGCGTATTCATTGGAAAAATTGTGAGGAACTACAAAAAGTAATCCTGCGGGCAGAAACGGCACTCGGCACTTGTGGGCGCATTCTTGTGCGATCGTCCGGGACAGAACCCGTACTGCGAATTATGGTGGAAGCCGCCACGGCCTCCTTAGCCTCTTTTTGGTCACAGGAAATTACCATAGCGGCTGAACATTATCTCGCGGCCTGAAGAAGGATTTGAGCAAAAGCGATCTTAATCAAAACTATCGTTTGCTCGTCCTCAATCATTCCAGCCTGTACTGATATGCGGAATGTGCCAACCGAGGCTTAGGGGTAAATCTGCGGCTCCAGGAGCTTATCAGCCAATGGGAGGCAACATAGTCTTGATGGGCTTGGTATATCCGCTTGCATCTCAGCTTACCTGTCAACCCATCCTGTAACCCCCACTCAACTGAATTAGCATTAAAAACTCTTGCTAACGTCGCCTAAATTCAGCAGACGTTAGCTTCTATTTTTACTTAAATCAAGCAAGATGAATCAATCTAGTTTAGTACCGAGCCAGGATCGGTATGAAAAGTCATTTAACCGTTCAATAATTTAACGATTCTTACGCTTGAACTTGACTGGGGGAAAAGTGATAGAGTTGTAAAAAAGTTTATGTTATTAGCTTAAATCAATCAATTTAATGGATTTATTGACCGCGAATTTTATCTATAAGAATGAAATCTTGGAGGTTATTTTTTCAGGCATAGTTTAGGTAGGAATTCCTTGGAGCTGCTTGGCTTAAGGAAGTGGGAATATGACTGATTTTTCAAAAATTACTATTGAGCCAAAAGAAATTATTGCATTTCTGAAGCAAGATTTACAACTAAATGCAGTTTATCAGCAAATTATTTCTCGTAAAATCATTGTTCAGGCAGCTCAAAATCTTGGTTTAAATATTAGTCCATTGGAGCTTCAAAATGAACTGGATAGAATTTTGCATGAGCTCCATTTTTACCGACCAGAGAGCATCTCTGCCTGGTTAGATGAGCAGATGATAACTTGGTATGATTTAGAGCGCCGAGTCTGTGACCAACTGTTAGCGAATAAGTTAGCGCATTCATTATTCTCGCAGGAGGTAGAAGACTTTTTTTTTCAACATCAACGAGATTTTGAAAAGGTTTTACTGTATAAGATTACTGTGCCGTATGAAAGTTTAGCTCAGGCAATCTTCTATCAAATTATAGAAGAGGAAATTAGTTTTTATGAGGCGGCGCATCTTTATGATGTTGATGCGGTGAGTCGATTGTATTGTGGCTATGCGGGAAAGCAGGCGCGACAAGAGTTGAATTCTGAAATGGCGGAATTATTATTTAATGCCAATGTTGGTGAGGTGATTGGCCCAATTAAGTCGGAAACGGAGATGTATGAGTTGTACTTGGTAGATGATTTATTTGTGTCTGAACTGACGGCTGAGGTGTATGAAAAGTTGTTGCATCAAAGGTTGGAAGCTTGGTTGCGGGATGAGATCAAGCGGTATGGGGCGGCTTCCCTTTGAGCGAAATTTAATGGGCTTGTGGGGCTGGGTTGAGGGGCTTGCGGGGGCTGGGTAGGTTGGCGCGCCAGCGATCGCGGCTCGATCGCCACATTGATCTACACTGATCACGAGTTGCAAGGGAGGCTGTATCGAAAACTGTAACTCCGCTCTGGAGGCGGCGCGATCGCCTTAAGGTAGAAATAACCTCATGCACGAATAGAACGATAGGCAGCCGCAAGGCTGCTTTTTTGTGGGGCTAAACGGGGGCCGGAGAAAGATGGGCGATCGCCCCTGAGTGGCGGTTGGGGACTGGCGCGATCGCGGCGAACCTGCACCAAGGGTACTAATCTTCCTTGGGCATCAGCCAATCTGTTGTTTCCAGGATCAAGCGCACTTCGGCATGGCCCGCATTCACGTATTCAATGGCTTTGAAGGTGCAGGCATAATCCCAACCTGTGGCTTCGGTGACAACTTTGGCGATCGCTTGTTCCAAAGCTTTGGTGTTCACCTCTTTCAGTTTATTTTCCATTTCCATGAGTGCTATTCCTCCGCTGTAATGTGCAAATGCTTTTGCATTCAACCATTGTCTAGGGCAAATGGCACATCTTTCTAGCCCCTTGGGGCGACTCGGCTGATGGGGGAAAGGCTGGGGTGGGCGCTGAGGGTTGCCGTTGGCGAATTGATTTAATTTTCGTTCCTAAGGCTAATTTTCACCCCAATCAGTGCTGCCGTATTCCGTTTGACTGTGTTGTACTGAAAGGGTTGTTAGAGTCAGACCTTGGATCGTTAGCGAATTTTGCCTGAGGAAATGATGAGTCAATATATTTATCTACACGGATTTGCGTCTAGCCCTCAGTCACGGAAGGCCCAAGATTTGCGCGATCGCTTTGCCCAGCTTGACCTTCCGTTGTCCGTCCCGGATTTGAATCAAAGTGACTTTACCCATCTGACGCTAACGCGACAATTGCAACAAGTCGAAGCCAAATTTCCCCCTGCGCCTGCCCCTGTCACGCTCATCGGCTCTAGTTTTGGCGGGCTGACTGCGGCTTGGTTAGGCCAAACTCAGCTTCAAGTCGAGCGGCTAATCCTCCTCGCGCCGGCCTTTGGGTTTCTCTCCCATTGGCTCCCTCGGTTGGGGTTTGAGCAAGCGCAACAATGGAAAACCGCTGGCTTTTTGCCGGTGTATCACTATGGGGCAGAAAAAATGCTGCCGATTAGTTACGCTTTTGCGGAAGATGCGGCGCAATATCGGGAGTCAGAGATTCGGCGGCCAGTGCCCACGCTGATTGTGCATGGGACTGAGGATGAGGTGATTCCGCTGCAATCGAGCGTGGAATTTGCGAAGGAGCGCCCCTGGGTGACGTTGGTGCAGCTAGAGAGTGATCATGGCTTGCTGGATCGGAGCGAAGAAATTTGGCAGGCGATGCGGGAATTTTGTGGGTTGTGAGGGGGCGATCGCCGCGTCTAGGCTAGGGGCGCTTCCCGGTTCGCTTACCGAAACACGGGCAAGGTGAAGTGGAAACAACTGCCCTGGTTGGGGGTGGAATCAACCCAGATTTGCCCATAGTGCGCCCGAATAATGCGTTGGCAAAGGGATAGCCCAATTCCATAGCCATCCTTACTTTCATCCCGTTTGAGCCGATACCGTTCCTCGAAAATGTGTTTTTGATTTTCGGTGGGGATGCCGGGGCCATTGTCGCACACACTGATTTGCACTTTTTGGGCAGTGCGGTGGAGGGCCGAGAGTTGGATGGAACCGCCGGGCGGGGTGTATTTGATGGCGTTTTCCAGTAGGTTGATGAGCACTTGGCGAATGCGATCGCTATCCGCCAGCACAAACGGCAAATCAGGGGGAATGTCCTGTTCCAACCGTTGCGATCGCTCTTGGACGCGATCGTCCAAATGTTCCAACACATCCTGGCACAATTGGCCCAAGTCCATCTTTTGGGGTTGGATGCGGAGTTCAGAGGCGCTGCCCCGCGCGGCTTGAAGAATATCCGTAATCATGCGATCGATCGCACGGGTTTGGGTGCGGGCATGTTTGACCAACTGGCGCATCAAACTGGGCGTTAGCCGAGGATTCACATTTTCTGAGTTGTAGCCCATCTCCAGGGTTTCCAGCGCGATCGAAGCCGCCGTCAACGGATTCCTGAGGTCATGGGCCAACATCGAAATAATTTGATCCTTAAACCGTAACTGGTGTTCCAGTTCCTCCTTTTCGCGCCGCACCTGAAACAACTCATCTGATAGCCGGAGCATCTCCGCCGAATGGGAGACCAACTTCACCGCATTATGGACATCGCTCAACGGCATCGGGTTGGGCTTGGCCAACGGTGAACTGTCCACCGGAGTATGAGGCGGTGGCTCGGCCCCACCATTGTTGGCTGGCTCCGATTCCTGGGCTGTTTTTAACAACTCTTGGCGAAAACTCGCGCCTGTTTGGGGGGCCGTGTCTAGGGGGGGATCTGTGGTGTGGGCAAGATACTCTTTCACCGAACGGTGCCATTGGGGCCACCAGTGGCGGAGTTGATTGACCAAGTTCATCCCAGCCAGGGTATGGCGGGGTTCTGGATGAATTTTGAGCAGGGCCGGAGTCGCGATGAGCCGAAAATATTCCGCGAGATAGGGCTGCTCGCTGACATCAATAATCTGAATCTCAAAATCACACTGGTCTTTTAGCTCTTTTAAGGCAGTGCGAACCTGGCGAACTTGTTCTCTCGAACTTGGCCGCTTATCTACAAACAGCAAAAGCTGCAAAGGGGTATCCGATTCGACCGTGTGATCAGGCTTTACCTGCATAGTGTGTTTGCCTCGGCTGCCATTCGCCGACTTTCAGCGCCTATCTTTAGCTTAGATGAACTTAGTTTGCCCCAAGATGTGTCTACTTTCGTCACGGCCTGGGGCGGGCTTGGTTTCGACTTTTCTATTCTAGGTGTTTAGTTCATGAAACGTAACCACAATGAGAAATTTGTTGACGGTTGGCAATGCGGACTGCTGGGATGGGCTAGTTGGGGCGGTGATCAAAATCAGGGGCGGGAGTGATGCGGGTTGGGCGGCTGGGGCATTGGCGTACTGATTCTGTGTGCGTAAATTCAAGGGTGCTTCTGGTTTGGGTCACTGGGGGATTGGGGCGATCGCGGGATGATGAATGCAGTAAGGACAGCCTTACTCCAAACCAATTCTCACACACGGAGATAGCCCCATGACGTTGACTTTTTTAGGCCGGAAATATGAAGCGAACCCAGCCCAAACCGCCGTTGAGCCAATGGGAATTACTGGTAAATATCGCGGTGTCCCGACGACTTTTTCGCGATCGCCCGTGGCCCAGCGCAGCGGCCAGCAATTGTCTTACCGGGGTGTGAGTTACCTGAAATAAGTCACGCTTATTACTCTGATGATCTAAACCTACACTTGGCAAAGCGCAAACAGTCCTCGGTCATACCGGGGCTTTTTTTTGGGAAATTGGGGCCAGCCCACGGGGCGATCGCTCTAATGAATGCCCCATCGTCGCCGCCAACTGGAAGTCGATTCCACCGTGGCCACCTGTTGCGCCTGGTGCTGGTGTTGCTGGATGGCGGCGGCTGTGGCGCTTAAAGTTGGGTCGCGGTAGGGAATGGCCGCGCGGGTCTGCAAATGCTCCTGTTCCATTTGAGATAATGGGTGCAACGCCTCAGGCTGGAAGCCCGCCACTGTGCCCTGTGCCCACTCATGGGTTGGTCGCGGCGCTGCCTCTGTGGGGAAGGGCAGCGTCCCAATGCAAAATCCGGCTTCCAGGAGGGCCGATCGCACCGCCGCCGAGCGGGAATAGGTCGCCAGTTTACCTGTGGGTGCCAAGCACCGCGCCACCCAGGCCAAAAAATCCACTGTCCATAACTGGGGACAGCGCCGAGGCGAGAAGGGATCAAACAAAATTGCATCGGCCTGAAAGCCACTCTGAACCACGGTTTGAATGGTTTGGCGGGCATCCCCAATGAGCAGTTGGGCGCTGAGGCGATCGCCGGTGTACTGGTGGGTGTGGGCGATCGCTGGGAGAATCTGTTGCACGGGAGCCGACCAGCCCGCAAGTAAGGGAGGAGTCGCGGCGGCAATGGGCACCGAGGCATCCAATTCCAGCCCGATCACGGCGATCGCGCAATCTGGGTTGGCCGCCCAAATCACTTCCAACGCCGCTGCCGTGTTATAGCCCAGCCCATAACACACATCCAGCAAGCGCACCGACCCCGTTTGAGCTTGGGTGGCCAGATCCGTCGCCTGGGCAAACTTCTGAAACGCTTCTTGGCGTGCTCCGGCTTCGCTGTGAAAGGTTTCGCCAAATTCTGCCGAAAAAAATGTGTAGGAACCATCCGCTGTAGGTTGGGGTTCCCAGGAGCCTGTATCGCCCTCAGCGTCGGCGTTAGTAGGATTTGCCATCGCTCCCAAAGTATTCTCGATAGGCACAGATTTTGTCCCCCCGCACATCAAACGACACGGCCACACGATTTTTGTAGGGTTGGCCCAGCATCAGCCCTTCATCCCGAAATTCAAACACGACTGTTGTTTCGTTGCTGGTGACGCGATCGAGGGTCAAGGTCAGCCCGGTATCAAATGTGGCGCTCACGTACTGAAAAAATTCCGCCGCCCGCTCTTTGCCGCTGTTTAACCCGTGGTATGGCCCCATTGGAAACCAAAATGAAAAGTCATCCGTGACACAGGCCAAAAAAGGTTGCCAGTTGCCCGTGGCCAAGCCCAGGCGAAATTGCTCAAACCCGTGGTGGGCGATCGCCAGAGTGTGTTGAGCCGTCTGAGTCATAGCCATTTCCCGCGCGCAAATGCTTCCTTGCATCATAGGCGATCGCGGCGGCAACACCTAACCCTAACCCGGTTTAGCCAGCGGCAACTTTATTGCTACCCTTGGATGAATACATTGATAGTGCTAAAACCAGTAACCGTTATGCCCCATCGCGAAGTCATTATTCCACCCGGCATGGAAGTGTTGTATGAAAATTATCACTACTGTCCGGGTATCAAAATTGGCAATACACTTTATATCTCTGGTCAAGTCGGGCGTGATGCTGCGATGCAGGTCGTCACTGATCCCGAAGCCCAGTTTGTGCAAACCTTCGAGAATGTGCAAAAAGTGCTAATTGCTGCCGGAGCCTCGTTTGATGATGTGGTGGAAATGGTTACATATCATGTCACCAGTCCGGCGTTGTATGAGGCGGCGGGCCAATCCCCCGGCACCATTCCTTACTTGCCCCTCTTTATTCAGGTGAAAGATCGCTATTTTACGGGGAACTATCCCACCTGGACGGGAGTTGGCGTGACGACGTTATCCACGCCAGGACTAATTGTAGAGATTAAATGCACTGCGGTTTTGGCTTGAAGTTTTGCCATAAAAGGGCACTCCACCGCGATCGCCAATCCAGATAAGGGACTTGCCATCCCAAACTAAAAAACTGAGGGCGATCGCCCCCAGTTAAGATGTTCCTTGTCAATCGAGGTGGGATTACCACCAATGGCGCTCACCCTCTTCATCGGTTCTCGCCATCCGAATCACGTCTGAGATCTCCTCGGCATCACGGACGTGGTGCAATGCTGTTTGTTCGCCGTCGGGTTCATTCACCACAAAATAAGTGGGGACAACGATGTGGTCACCAGTAATGTCGGGGGCGTTCACAGCCACTTGGCGGGCGTTTTCTTCCAACGTGTTGTCGTGATTAATGCGATCGCCCGGATTAACAGTCAAGTTTTCATTCCGGAGGGCATCTTTTTGTTCTTGATACTCTTCCGGCGTAATTTCTTCCGGAGTCAGCGGTTGCCGAATGGGCTTGGGCTGCTTGGCTTGTACGGGGGTATTTGGTTTGTTGGTGTTATCCATTTTCAGTGCTTACCTCAACGAGCGTCTCATGGGTTTAGCTGAATGCCGCCCAACCTGTTAGCGAAGTCTGGAGGAGATACCTCAAATTTTTTAGGACAATCTCAGAAAATCATTTAGACAATCTAAAAAGTTCTAATTCACTACTCGACTTGGATTCGATCTAAACCCATACTTGTTAGGTTATTTGGATACCCACGCGAACTCCTCAATCAAAAGGGATAGATTCAACTCACATTCAGGTTAGAGTCTGGCTTGACTGGCTAAATCGATTGGCTTAAGCCTGGAACTGTTACCTTCCCCAGAATGCTGACATTACACGGGGCACAGGGCGATCGCTAAATTCCAAAAAAAAGCAGGGTGTTCGGCAAATTTGCTGGTTTGGGTTCGCATAAGCTTTGGAACGGCTCGCTTTACGGTAAACTACGGGCTGTGAATCAGGCCGAGCTTTAGGTTTTGTTATGGGGAAAGGGATAACGACTCATCAAAGGCGATCGCGCTGGCTGGCGCTGGTGTGTTGTGTGGGCGCGATCGTCCTGTTGCTCACGCGATCGCCCCAAACCATCGCCAAGACCACCGCCCTGCCGCCCTCCCAGTATGCCTCCACGATTACGGCCCCCTTCAATCAGCCCAATTATTACCCCATCAAACCCACACCCCCGTCTAAGTTTTATCGTCCGGTGAGCGAGTGGACTGGGCGCTTAATTTTGCCATCTGCCGAGCAATACCAGCAATTTGCCAAATCCAAGCAGGAGACGGATTGGGCCTGGTTTGAGGTCTACACCGCGCCCGCTAACTACAAAGCATTGATTGGGAAAACCATTCGTTTGGGCTGGCAAAATGTGCCTATCGTCAAAAAATATGTGGAAGTCGCCTCCCAGGATGTGAAATTTGTGGAGTCGGCCCAGAAGGCATTTCAAGCGGGCGTGATTAATCCAATTCGGTTGAATGGGCGGAAGCAGGTCGGCCCAATTCAGTCCTTGGCTGGGGGGCATCCCTATGATGATGTGGTGGTGGCTTTGCGCGGGGCGATCGCCGTCGAAGCCCCACCGCCCGTTGACCCCACTTTACCACCGCCGCCGCCGCCTGCTAAACCCAAACTCCCCCTCCCGCAGCCGCCTACCCCCGCATCGCCCCTGGCCTCGCCGCCCCCTGCGGCCCCCTTTGCCCCGGCCACCGTGCGGATTCAGCGAGAACCCATTCAAGAAACCGGCCGCTATGTGGCCTTGGTGAAATTTTTGGAAGCGGTGAAACCCCCCGCTGCGGCTGGATTGCCCAAAGCCTGTCCGGGGAGCCAACCCTGTGAGAGCGATCGCATCCGGGTGCAACACTACAATCCCAAAACCCGCCAGTTTGACGGCCCCCAAGAAGTCGTCCACATTCCCCAACAGCCTGCGGATGTTAACGGCCTGTTCAACATGACCACCCGCGACTTGGTGACATCGCCAGCGGGGGAAGAAGGTTGGTACATTTACGGCGCAGCGGATCAGAACAATATCTTTACGGTGCAGTCTTACCAACCGCGATCGCTGGTGCAACTCCAGCCGCAACAAACCATCACCGGGTTAACCAACGCGATCAACTATGTCACCAATCAGAATTGGGACAACGTGCGCGATCGCAAAGGCTCGGTGCAAACGGTTTTAGTTAGCGGAAAAGACCAGGAGAACGCCAAGCCTGTGTGGAAAGTGGGCGATCGGGCACTCGTCATGCATCTCTACGGCGGACGGGGCGGTACCCAGCCCAACAGCGAAAAACTGATTGCTGGCACCTACGCCGGTCATTTTTCCTTCGGCCTTGCCCAAGTAATCGCCGACCCATTTACCAAAGACCCCATCCTGAACGTAGACTACCTCCAGGTTTACGGCAACGGCAACGACGGCACCCTGTCTGGCCCAACCACCTGGTCAAACTATATGGGCAACCTGCGGCGCGGCTTTTTGGGCATTCGGCCCGTCTCCGATGTCTTAGTCAAGCTCGATGCCCTGACCGATGACTATACCTTTGGCAAAACAAGATTTTCCTTTTTCAATGAACTCTTAGGCGAACTCAGTCTCATTGGCGCACGCTACCGCATTGGCGACGGCTCCGGCGACTCTACCATCACCTCGGCCACCTCCTGCGTGCAAGACTCGGCCCAAGGCATTTTCCTGACCCTGGTGCGATTTCGGGAAAAAATTGAAGCCAATCCAGGAGCGGTGCAGTGGATGCGCGACCACCCCGACGATCCTAACACTCAACGGTTTCAGCGGTTGGTCAAACTGGCCCAAGACATGGCCGACCAACTCACCCCGATGGGCGTTGTGCGCTGGGACTGGAAAGAAAATGCCAAAATCCTCACCGGGGTTCACCCCGATCGCCCCTTCACCAGCATCGACAACTTCCAACCCAAAAACCTGGCCACGGGTTTAATTAGCTGGCGCACCGCCATGCCGCGCCAAGCCCACGACGAACTGGCCATGCTGTTCCTGCAAAACAACGCCACCCTCTGGTTTTTGCGCCCTAACCAGGTCGGCGGCGCTGACCCCACCCTTGCCCCCCTGAAGCCGACCCTGCTGTTTGGGGGCTGGACAATTCCGTTTACCAATATTTCGCCCCTGGCTCACCTGGTCATTCGTACCTTTGGCGGCGTGACGGTGCCCAGTTGGCTGAGTTGGCTGTGGACGTTTTTGTTGTTGCTGCTGTTTGGGGCGATCGCGACGGCGATCGGTCTGTTCACTGGCTTTGTCACCGTTAACCCCAGCCCCACCGCTTGGCCCCACAAAACCCTGACCCTGGCACGGATGCTGATTGTCCCCGCCCTGGTTGAAGAATACGTGTTTCGGGTGCTCCTGTTGCCCTATCCCAAGCAATGGATTTCGGCTTTTTCCTGGTGGAGTTGGGCCTTGCTGGCCTGGGGCATTTATGTCGCGTTCCACTGGTTCCGCCAACGCCGCCATCGCCGTCGCCGTACCCGCACCACCTCGCCCGTTTTTCTGATCCTTGTCGCCATTTTTGGCTTCTTTGCCATCCTGGTTTATCGCCTCACCGTTTCCCTGTGGACAATTACCCTGTTTCATTGGCTAGTGGTGGCCGTGTGGTGGTTTGTGTTGGGCGGCAAGAAACAAGTGGCCCCCCGGCGCGGCTACTAAGACCCGGCCCGCGATCGCCCCTGATGGTCACGTGACAGCCCCCTCTAACCCTTGCGTTTCTGCCAATTTCGCCTATCCTTCTGGTAGCGGCCTCTGCCCCTGGTGGGCCGGAGGTTTGCCTCTGGGCTAGAGACTATCCCTGGCCTCACCTGTCCCCGCTTTAGCCCAACCTTTCCCTTGGTGCTCAGGACAACCCTCCGTGAAACTGAAAGCAACCCTCTGGTCTTCTCTATTGCTCCTGCTAATCAGCTATGCCGGGTTTGGTTGGTATCTCTCCGGCATTACGACCCATCCCGCCTGGGCACGCTCCGCCTGCTATCAAATTTTTGGCCCCGCTGAAGCCACAACGATCGCGCCTGAAGCCGCCCCCCGCCCCGCGATCGCCGCCGAGGAGCCAATCGCCCTCCCGCGATCGCCCCAGCCAGAACCCACTCAGCGGGAATCCAGCCCCGCCGCCCCCCGCCCCGAAGCCAAAACTCTGAAGAATAATCACCCTTGCCGCTTAATCATTGACCACAACTTACTCATTGCCCTCGGTGCAGTTTTGTGGGTACTGATGTCCGCCACGGCCTTTATTTCGCCGCTACAAAGTTTCAATCGGTTTGTGACCCGCTGGTTTCGTTCCGATACGGTGGCCTTCGGTACCATTTTTATCATCGCCAGCATGGCCGCCATCATCTTGTTTTGGTTACACGTTTTCTTACAAATTTTGACCATTCTCGCTGCCGATGTCCTGGCCCGGATCGACATCCAAGTTGCCGGTTTGAGCGGGATGCAAGCCTTTTGGATTTTAGTCAGTGTTTCCTTAACTGGGCTGTCCTTGGGCTGGCTGGCCAATGGGGTTTTGTGAGCCAGGATTCCCGTAAGTCCAAACTGGGCGATCGCCGCAGAATGCCCCCTTCAAGCTATCTTAAATAGAAGTAATTCATTCCTCGGTTGCGCTCATCGTCGTTTTCTCCAGGAGCCAATGGCTGCTCTACCTCCCTATCGCCCGAAGCAACTTTCCCTTGGCCCGCTCGAACGCGAGATTTTGCAAATCGTGTGGCAACTGGGCTGTGTCAGCGTCAAAATGGTGCACGATCGCATCCTGGCCGACCCTGATCGCGAACTGGCCTATACCTCCGTCACCACTGTCTTAAACCGCCTCACCAAAAAAGGCTGGCTCCGGTGCAACAAACAAGGCCGCAGTTTTACCTGGGAAGCGTTGATCTCGCAGCACCAGGCAACCGCCTTACATTCCTACGAGCAATTGAACCAGTTTTTAGCGGTCAGCAATCCCGATGTGGTTGCGGCCTTTGCCGATAATTTAGACCAGACGAGTGTGGAGCAACTAGAGGCGATCGCGGCCAAGTTGCGGGCAGTCCGGCAAGCACGGGAGGATGGGTCATGCACTTCTTGATGATGGCGCTGGGGTTAGGGTGCGCCTGGTTCCTCCGGTCTAATTGCACTCCGCCCACAGGCCCCTGGCGCGATCGCTGGGCCTACACCCTGAGTTGCTTTCTGTTTGCCCCGTTGTTGTTGCTCATGACGGCGATCGCGATTGTCTGCATGGGGCCATCAGGCCAAATGGTCATGCACTGGGAAGGCTGGCTCAGTTATGGGTTGGCGATCGCCTTTTTGGTCTGGGCCGGAATTCGGGGGCTGCACCTGGCCTGGACAGGTCACCAAACGACCCGCCACCTACACCGCCACTCTGTCATCCAACTCCAGGAACAACCCGTTCGCCTTCTCGACACCCCAGAACTCTACAGCGCCCAGATTGGCTTCTGGCGATCGCGCCTGGTCATCAGTCAGGGTCTCCTCAGTACACTGCAACCCAGCCATATTCAAGCCGTCCTCGCCCACGAATACGCCCACGCCCACTACCACGACACCTTCTGGTTTTTCTGGTTGGGCTGTTTGCGACGGATCACCCCCTGGCTCCCCCACACCGAAGAACTCTGGCAAGAACTGCTGACCCTACGGGAACTCCGGGCCGATCGCCACGCCGCCCAAACCGTCGATCCCCTGGTGCTCGCCGAAGCTTTGCTACTCGTCGTCAGCGCCCCCCTCGGTCAACTGCAACACCTCCAACCCGAACTCTGTGCTGCGTTTAGCTGGGCCGTCTCCCGCGATCGCCTCACGGAACGCATCGACTCTCTTCTTGCTGCCCCCGAACAACCACCCACAACGACCTGGTGGCCCCTGAGTTGGTTGGTGATCGTTTGTCTACCCCTTGTTGCCATCCCCTTCCACGGCGGCTGACCCCTTGCCCAGCGCAACTTTTTTCGTAAACAAGTTATACAAATTTAAATAGCGATTGCTACACGGCCTTTGCACCGATCCCCCTCAGTCCCCCTTGATAAGGGGGACTGAGGGGGATCTTGAGTCACAGAATGGCAAAAATAACTGTTATTAAAAAATATTCAGTTTTCCCAATTCCTCCTGAAGCTGGGGCTATAACGATGAAGGTTGCACAAATCCTTCACCCCCAGCAGGCCAGCCAGCGATGCCCTTACCGTTTGAACTTGGTTTCTCGCGATCGGAAACCGATGTCCGTGACTTTACACTCATTGACGCATTTACCCAACTCAGCCGCCAAGAAGGCATCGATTTCAAATTCGGCCTCGCTGATCTTGAAAAGCCAGTAACTAAACTCACAACAGCACGAGAATTCAAACTGGAAACGCTCTCTTCGGTAAAGCCTAATAATATTTTTTATCGTCAGGATATTAAAGATGCCATACTCATTCCAATGAATGTTCGGCATTCGGCATACCGTCTAGAGATTGTACGTCAAAACGATGAATATAAGGGAAAAAAGATTGAGCAAGGTCAACTTATTGTTTCAGATTATATAAATCGTGAACCTCGTGGCTATCTAAAGAGTCTGAAGAAGAGACAAGAAAATAAGATTTATGTTCATGATTTTGAGACTGGCCAAGCTCTAGTTGGTGATTTCTCGGCACCGAAAGATCCTAAGTTAATTCTGGGAGCAGGCTCGATGTCATATGCAGGGGATCTTGTCAACTGGTCGCCTGTCGAAAACCAAGGTCAAGGCATTATCTGTGGAGCCAGTGCGGGTGTAGCTTTGGTCGAATATTTTGAGCGCATCGCTGAAGGTCGTCATTTGGATGCGTCTAAGCTGTTTTTACATCAAGCGGCCTGCCATTTGTTGAGAGTTCCCCCAAACTCGGCGGTAACGGTTCGGGCGATTGTCAATGCTCTGCGGATCTTTGGGGTGCCGCCAGAAGAATCTTGGCCCTATGACTTGTCAAAACTCAGTGAAGAACCTCCAGCTTGGTGCTATGCCTATGCCCGAAATTATCGAGCTACCAGCTATCTCAAGCTCGATCGCCCCAACATGACGAAACGGGCCTTACTCGCGCAAATTAAGGTATTTGTCTATGCTGGATTACCCGTGATCTTTGGCTTCTCAATCCATGAATCAACAGAGCAATCCTATAACAAACCTAAAACAGAAGACTTTATTGATCAAAGAATTCTTGAAGTCATCACAGCTTATCAAGAAATTCAAGCAAATATATCTAACGACGTACAAAAACGACAACAAGAAATTTTTGTAAGTAGTTTATCAAATGCATTACAAGAAGAGTTAAAGATAGATTCTGAAGCGGTAGACAAACTAAAGAAAATTTTAATACTATATCTTGATTTAGATGAAAATCAGTTCACTCAAACTATTACTCAATCGCCTCTTAAGGTTGTTAATAACTTTTATGGGGCTAAAGCCTTTCTTGAATTGATTGGGGAAAAAGTATCAACGCTAGATAGCAGGCATATCAAAAAAGAGGGGGAAATTCCCTTTCCTAGTTTTGGTGAGATTTATTTGGGTGGTCACGCTGCTGTGATTGTGGGGTATGACGATCGCAAAATTATTATCAATTCAAATCAATTGGGACGACGCGATCGCGAACAAACTCCTCGCGTTTTTCTCCGTAATCCAAATCATAAGATTGAAGTTGATTCTGATGAGATAGAATTGAATGCAACTAAAAAAGAAGAAAATCTTAGAAATCAATACTACCCTTTTGTATTTACATGGGACATAGAAAAGCAAGGCTATATTTTAGATTTAGCCAAGACTGAAGAGCTAGAGGAACAAGGATTTTTTAATAACTTTAAGTTTATTGATGATCCGAATTTTACTGGCAAGTATATAGAGCTTTCTATCGTAAAGAAGTCAACCCAGCAAGACGATTTTATTAACAAAGCCATTGAAGCTATAGACTATGTTGTGCGAAAAATCGTAGTTGGAGCAGACAAAACAATAAGTCCTGCTGACTTAGAGCTAATAAATAAGGCAATAAGTGATGCTGACTTGTGGCTAAAAAGCGACTTATTAGCAAAATTGATTCGCCTTGAGGCTTTATATAGGAGAAAGCAAGCTGTAACTAGTTCCATAAAAGTTTTAGATGAAGAGATCTCGCTTCTTATCCAATGTATTGTTTTGCTCTGTTCAGACATGTTTAATAACCTTAGTGATAATATCAAGACTGATATTGGTCAGTGGTTGTCTAACAGTGATAACATAAAAGATTTAGTTGAAAAAGATATCAGAAATAGAAAACAAGAGACGCTTTTGAGTCCAAGCTCGGTTACGTCTAAAGATTTATCGAGTGACCGCAAATTTATCGCAGTTGATGAGCATTTGGCGACGCTTGGGGCGTTCAAGATTCGTAATTCTTGGGGTAAAGAATGGGGTAAAGAAGGGTATGGCTGGCTACCCTACGCTTACCTTCACTACGATCTTGCCTTTGACTGGTGGACAATCCTCAAATTCGACTGGATCAACACAAATGAATTTGGTCTTCTCCGCAACGAAAACGGCGACTTAGTAATGTGTAGACCGGGGCAAGTTGACCCAGAGACAGGAAAAATTTGTTCCTAAAAATAGTCTAGTTGCTTCAAGGACAGATTTGACTATGTTGCGGTTGTATCTCCACGGTATATTTGTTTAAGCTAAAGCAGCTAGAGGTAAGTAGGGCTTCTATTTTTCTTGCTTTCAATATATGTTTAGGGACAGGCCACTCCCACATACGAATAGTTTTATCGTCTCCAGTCGAGATAATAAGATGGTTATGTTCCTCATTAAAAGTAGATTTATCTGAATAGATAAACTCTAGATTGTTGATATCAGCGGTATGCCCTTTTAGAATTCCAGTATTAGTTATATTAACTGTCTCTATATCCTGTTGCTTTTTGACAGATAGATTCCATACCTTAATTAATTTATCTTCGCCCCCACTAATTAAAGTTCTGCTATCGGAACTGAAGGCGAGAGCATATATCGGTAATTTATGCGCTTGAAAAGTAATGTCTAATTTTATAGACTGCTTTTTCATGTCTATTGTCCATATTTTTATAGTTCCATCTCCACTGCCTGTAGCTAAATATTTTCCATTGGGACTAAACTTTAAAGTATTAACTGAAGTATTGTGTGAGCCAACCTTTTTTGCTTTAGCCTGTGTCTCCCAATTCCAGAACCAAACACCATCATCTCCATTTCCTGCAAATGCTATTAAATTAATTTTAGGGTGAATGTCAAAACCTAATATCAAATAGCTTTTTGTACTTTTAGGCAGAGAATCAAAAGCATTAATTTCAGGCAGATTTTTTCTATTATTATCTAATGGCCATAGTTTGATAATTGAATCGTTAGATACAGAAGCCAAGATATTATCGTCTTTGTTAAACTTAATGTCAGAAATAGGACTGTTATGTTTACCTAAAGTTCTTTCTGTTTTATTATCAATGTCCCAAAGTTTGACCAAGCCCAAGTTAGAGGTAAAAGCAAGTAAATCTCCCTTTTTACTTAAGGAAATATTCAGAACAATTCCATCCTGTTGTGGGAGTTGATCTACTATTTGTCCTTTACTATTCCAAAGTTTGATTTCTCCTGATCTGTCTGACGATGCTATGGATACCTTTTGAGACGTTAACGGTTGTTCTAAATCGTGATTTATGCTCAGACCATAGATTGCTTCTGAATGAGCTTGCCAACTATTTCGCTCTGTTGTTTTGTAGAGAATTGGTTTTATCCGATCTAAGTATGCTTTTGAACTGAAAGAGTTATTTTTATTCAGGATAGACAATGCCTTAAGACTGGTTTTGAAGGCTTCGAGTTGTTGGTGATTTTGGAACTGGGCTTCGGCTAGAGTGACGAGGATGTCTACTTGTTTGTCTTGGGCGGCGACCTCAGCTTTACGAGAGGCTTGAGCATAGATAAAGGCTCCGGCGGCAAGGGAGAGGAGGAAGCCGGAGGCGAGGAGGAGCAGTTGGCGTTGGCGGCGGAGTTGAGCTTTGGCGAGGCGATCGCGGTGGGTCAGGCTTTTTTGGATAAAGTCGGTTTCGGGGAGATGCTGCCAATCTAGGAGTCCTTCTACGGCGGCGAGGAGGGCACCGGAGAGGAGCGCATTATCAGCTTGTTGGAAGCGATCGCGCCAATCCCGATGGGCTACTTCTACCTGATCACGGAGATAGAGCTTTTCCTGGTTTTCCTGAATCCAGCCTTTGAGCAAGGGCAATGCGGTGAGTAACGCTTCGTGGGTAATGGAGACGGCGTGATCATCCACCATCACGAGCCGATTACGGATCAATTTGTTGAGGATGGGTTGGAGTTGTTCAGCGGGGGCGACGGTTTGTTCCAGGCGATCGCGGCTAACTCGTCGCCGCACGGGTTTGCGGTTCCCTTCAATCTCTTCGATCTGCACTAGCTCTAAGAAAAGAGCCTGGATCAGCCGCTTTTCGGTGGGTGTGGCCGCACCATATAGCTCGTCTGCTTGCACCTGCAACGCGCCATTCACGCCGCCCAGTTCTTCATACGCCGCGATGGTCAGCGTGCGTTGGGGGGAATTGGCTTGAATACAACGATCCCAAAGCTGAGTCAGCGCGTATTGCAACAATGGCAATGACCCATCCTGGTTCACAAAATCATTGGCGATCGTGGCCACCAAACCGTCTTCAAACGTTACGCCCCGCTTGAGGGCTGGTTTTTCGATCGCCGCCTCTAACTCGGCAGGAGTCAGTTCCGCCATGATGAAGCCGCCCCGGGTCTCCGGTGGCTCGGAGGTATTAATTAAATCGATAAGCGCCTTAAATCTCCCCGCTTGATCCAGAAAGTCATTCCGAATGGTCAAAATGATCTGGGTCGGGCGATCGCTCCGAGTGGCTTCAGCGACTAACTGTTCCACAAAGATCTGTTGTTTTTCGCGATCGTGGCAGAGTGTAAATAACTCCTCAAACTGGTCAATAAACAGCACCCAGCGTTGATCCGGAGCCGTCTTTTCGAGCTTGTGCAAAGTGTGATGCAAGGCTTCGACGGGTTCCGCACTCGGAGTCGGGAGGGATTCAATGGTGTGATCAAACGCGAGCTGAGGCAAGACTCCAGCTTTGACCAAGGATGACTTGCCACTCCCCGAAGCCCCTATCACAGCCAAGAATCGGGCTTTGACCAACCGTTCCAGCAAGATCCGAATGGAGGTTTCCCGCCCAAAAAAGTAGTCGGCTTGGTTTTGGTCAAAGGCTTGCAGGCCAACGTAGGGATTGGTGGCATCAAAGGCGGCGGGTTGGGCCGATTCGCGCTTGGGATAGCTGACGATGGGAATGGAGCGCCCCCAGCCCAGGCGAACGGCTTCTTGGCCGGAATTACGCAACCGTCGATAGAGATGATCAAACACGCGATCGCCCGTAATCACCCCTTCTTCATCGGCACGGTCGGGAGAGAGCGCCTCTAGCAGTGGCCCGGTAAAGACACTGTGGGCTTCTGATTTTTTGAATCGAGCGGATTCTGTCGTGCGACAGGCCGTAACAAAGTAATAATCGCGGTTAAAGCTAAAGGCAGTGAGCTTTTCAACAGATTCGCGATCAAGAAAATATTCGCTGTGGCAACAGTCCAAAAACACGACAAAATTGCTGAGCTGAGATTCCCGAATTTTGCTGTTGAAATCGGTGAGGGGAATACTTTGTGCGACTTGAATGCAGCGGCCTTGAGCATCCACCTTGACCCGTGAATCGGAGGTAACGATATGCCCCGATCGCTCGGTGACTCCAAAGGTTCTTGTGCGGTGTTCGGCGACGGCGTGCCCGGTATAATACAGCACCGCTTCATTGTTGGCGGCTTCTTCCAACAACGCCAGCAACGCCTGTTCAAAGTTGGCTTGGGTGACCTCGCCGCCCAAGGGCGTCACTTTTTGAAAGGTGTTTGAGTCCTTGAAGACTTTGGCGATCGCCTTTGCGTCATTCACTGTATTCGTGAGGTTAGGCAGGGCGGGATCACTGTACTCTGAAATTCCGACGACAAGGGCGTAACGAGCCATAATCTGGGCACACTGGGAGATGCGGGGGTTCGATTTCAATCAAAGCACGGGATTTTTCAACCCGCTGTAGAATTGCGCTAACTTTAACAAAGCGATATTGCCGCCTTGTTCAAGCTTTACGTTTGCTAGACAATTACGTTTGCTTAACCATGACTATGCCTGACGAAGAATTTTTTGCTTTTGAAGCCGATGGAACGGTGCATGAAGTGACGGTGACACCGAAGCGATCGCCCGTAATGGAAGACGAAGATTACGAAAATTATGGCCCCAGCCTACAAGAAGGGTTGATCTCCAGTATGCAAAAAACTCGGCAACTCATTCGGACTTGTACCCTTCAGTCCCTTGCGGCATTGCGGGATTTGCCCCTGGGTGAAGTGGAAGAGGTGAACCTCAAGTTTGGGATTAAGTTGGGCGGCAAAGCGGGATTGCCTTACATCACTGAAGGTTCTGCCGAGAGTAATTTGGAAATTTCAGTGAAGTGTAAGTATCCGAAGCAAGCACCAACGCCGTAGTTGGCACGTAATGGGAACCGGAGCAGGGGGATGACAAACAAAAGTTTGGGGTTGAGCGATCGCCTCTACGACTATCTCGTGGCAGTTTCGGTGCGGGAACCGGACGTATTGACTCAATTGCGGCAGGAAACGGCGAGTCATCCCATGAGCCAGATGCAGATTGCCCCGGAGCAGGGCCAGTTTATGGCATTGCTGATTCAATTGCTGGGGGCCAAAAAAACCCTGGAAATTGGGGTGTTTACGGGGTACAGTGCGCTGGTGGTGGCCTTGGCGTTGCCGGAGGATGGCCGGGTGGTGGCTTGCGATGTGAGCGAGGAATACACGGCGATCGCCCGTCGGTATTGGGCACAGGCGGGGGTTGCCCACAAAATTGATCTCCGCCTTGCCCCAGCCCTGGAAACGCTGGATCAGTTACTCGCCGCCGGGGAAGCCAATACCTTTGACTTTGCGTTTATCGATGCGGACAAGAGCGGTTACGATGCCTACTACGAGCGATCGCTGGCATTGGTGCGATCGGGGGGCTTGATCGCGATCGACAATGTGCTGTGGTCAGGGCGGGTGGCTGATCCAACCGTCACAGACAATCGCACGGAGAAAATTCGGGCTTTGAACCAGAAGTTGCATGACGACGATCGCGTGAGTCTCAGCCTGGTGCCCATTGGCGATGGCCTGACCCTGGCCCGCAAAATCTGAGGATCGGGAATTGAATTTCGATCAGATGTGACTAATCGCCCTCACCCCCGTCCCCTCTCCCTAGGGAGAGGGGTGCCGCAGGCGGGGTGAGGGGTGCAATGAAATGAACGAAGTGATTGAATGAACTGTCATTCTTAATGCTGGACTCAAGCGGGCACTTCGATTTTTTGCTTGCCCGCTAGCTCAAAGGCATCGTGGATCACTTGCAGGGCACGCACCCCATCCGCATCAGACACCACGCAGCTAATTTTGATTTCTGACGTGGCAATCATCTGAATGTTGATTTTGTGGTGAGCCAGGGCCGCGAACATCTTGGCGGCAACGCCCGGTTGGTTCACCATGCCTGCGCCGACGATGCTGACCTTGGCGATCGCTGCATCCACCACAATTTCACCACAGCCCAAATCAGGTTTCGCCGCTTCCAAAACTTGCCGTGCTGCCTCTGCTTCCATCTGTGCGACGGTGAAGGCAATATCTCGCGTGGTTTGCCCGTCGATCACCCGACACCGCTGGGACTGAATAATCATGTCTACGCTAATCGAGTGGTCGGCCAACAACTGAAAAATCTGGGCGGCCATGCCGGGGCGATCGGGCACAGAGCGAATGGCTAACCGGGCTTGCTTTTGATCTAGGGCAATACCCCGGACGGGGGGCGGCGGCGCGACGGCAATCGGCAAATGGGCCGGACTGGCGGCGGTGCCCAGGTGGGCTTCCTGATTGACCGGGGAACTGGTCATCTCGAAGGTGTGGCACAGGGCTTCAATGGCGCGATCGCAATCGGCTGCATCAATCACACAACTCACCTTCACTTCCGAAGTGGAAATCATTTGGATATTTACCCCCGCAGCGGCCAGGGTTGAAAACATCCGCGCGGCGACCCCCGGACGACCGATCATCCCGGCTCCGGCAATGGAGACTTTGGCGATCGTCGGATCAACCATTACTTCCGCATCGCTGGGGGCCACCCCACCACACAAGGCTGGAATAATCGCACTCGACACGGCCTCGGCCTGGTTCAAGGAATTTTTGGTGACAGTGAAGGCAATATCGTTGCTGTTACCCTCGTGGATGGATTGGATAATCAAGTCTACATTGAGTTCCTGGGAGGCAATTTCCCCAAACAAACGAGCCGCCACACCGGGCTGATCCGGCACCCGCAGCAAGGAAACTTTGGCCTGGTCGGTATCAAATTCCACCGCATCCACGGCACGGGTTAACTCCAAGCCTTCCAGCGATCGCGGTGCAGGCGTTGCGGAAATGACCCAGGTGCCCGGATCATCCGTCCAACTCGATCGCACCACCAACGGCACCCCAAAATTCCGCGCAATTTCCACCGCCCGTGGATGCAACACTTTAGCCCCCAAACTCGCCAACTCCAGCATTTCATCGGAGGTAATCTCCGTCATCAACTGGGCTTCGGGAACCAGGCGAGGATCCGTGGTGAGAATGCCCGGAACGTCGGTGTAAATCTCGCAATAGTTGGCCCGGAGTGCTGCCGCTAAGGCCACGGCGGAGGTATCCGACCCGCCCCGCCCCAGGGTGGTGATTTCCAAATTATCGACGGCGCTAATTCCCTGGAACCCGGCCACCACTACGACTTTGCCTTCTTCCAGGCGACAGTTGAGGCGATCGGTTTCAATGCGGAGAATGCGGGCGCGGGTATGTTCCGCTTCTGTGACAATGCCCACTTGTGCCCCGGTGAGAGAGATGGCGGGTTGGCCCAATTCTTGCAACGCCATACTCAGCAGCGCAATGGACACCTGTTCCCCCGTGGACAGGAGCATATCCATTTCCCGCCGGCTGGGATTGCTGGAAATATCATTTGCCAGTTTGACCAACCCGTCGGTGGTTTTGCCCATCGCGGAAACCACGACAACAACAGAGTTTCCAGCCTCGACGGTGCGTTTGACCCGCTGCGCCACGGCCTGAATGCGCTCCACCGTGCCAACGGAGGTTCCCCCATATTTCTGAACAATTAGCGCCATGATTTGCCTCACCCACCTGACGAAATAGACGGCTCCAAAGTGCGATCGCCAAGCACAGTAACATTAAACCGCAACTCTGACCACCCAACCGTTAAACTTGGTACGCCGCAGCGGAAACCCCTCTGGGGGCATAGGCCATCTGCACGGCCTCCGCTACCTGGACCACCTCATATTACGGCCAAATATTATGGCCAACAAAAAAGCCCAGGTCGCCCCAGGCTTAACTGTGTAGGAATTTAGAGTACTCTCTAGGCAGACTACAACGGTTAGTTGACTAAACCACGGAAGATTGAGTCAATGATTGTGAAATTTTGTAGTAAGAGAAAAGCTGCCAATACACCGCAAGAGCCACCGAGGAAAAAGCCCCCAGCAAATTGGCTCCAGCCTTCTGCCGACTGCAAGGTATCGCCCGGTACGTACTCATCTTCAGAGAAGCGAGCCAACCCATAAGCGGATAAGCAAGCAGTGGCAATCAAAATCATGGCCATGCCAGAAATTAAACCGCCAACTGCTGCAAATTCAGAATCGCGCAGGGGGCCAAGTTTAACCCAGGGGCCAATGAGAAAATAACCGTGGGCCAGACCAACTTCCAGACCACGCAGAATTGGAGATAAACCCTTGCGGTAAGCGGGCAAATTGCCAATAAATGCTCTGGTAAAAGCGGAATCACTGATCGGAGTGGACAGATGCCCTACGAAGGGATCGCCCTTCCAAGGTTTAATCAGGTCAGACATTCTGAATATTCCTTAATTAAACGGCGGTACAAAAGAATTGAGCTAATTCTAAGCTGCTGAGGGGACGCGCTGTGAATCCGGGCGATGAACCGTTAGAAAAGTTAATGATGGATAGGATCGGTGTAACGCAGGATTGGCTGGGGGGCGGGGCTTTGGGGCCAACGCAGGCGCAGCGGCGGTGTCTGGGGCGCGATCGCCCGCTGCCACCCAGGTTCAGATGCCTCAACTCAAACTGCAATTAAACCGAGGACTGTTTGAGGGCGGCTAATTGTTGGCGTAGTTCTGCGGATGTGCCCACTGTGGCTTGGGGATAAGCGGTTTGTTCGCCCGTGCTGAGCCACTTGAGTTGGACGGTTTGCTGCTCGGCTTCTGCATCTCCCAGGATCAGGCACCCGATCGCCCCACTGCGATCGGCCCGTTTGAACTGCTTGCCAAAGGCACTGCCGCTCAAGTCGAGTTCAACGCTAAAGCCCTGCGATCGCAACGTTTGGGCCAGTACCAGGGCTTGGGCCTCGGCCGCTGCGCCCCGCGACACAATGTAAAAATCCACTCCGGCAGGCGGTTGGGTCACCAACTGTTCTAACAGCAACACCAATCGCTCCAGGCCGATCGCCCAACCCACCGCTGGCGTATCTGGCCCGCCCAACTCGGCCACCAGCCCATCGTAGCGGCCCCCGGCACATACCGTCGCCTGGGCACCCAAATCCGCAGATTGAATCTCAAATACGGTATGGGTGTAGTAATCCAAACCTCGCACCAGCCGAGAGTTGAGGGTATAGGGAATGCCCAGCGCCGTGAGCAGGGTTTGTACCTGGTCGAAGCGATCGCGGGAGTCGGCCGAGAGGTAATCGAGCAGGGTGGGGGCGGTTTGCAAAATCTCCTGGGTGCGCGGGTCTTTGCTATCCAAAATCCGCAGGGGGTTGCGGGTCAGCCGGTCTTGGGAGTCGGGGTCAAGTTCACTTTGGAAGGGGGTCAGGTACTCAATCAGGGCTGCCCGAAACTGGGCGCGATCGCTCGGTGCGCCAATAGTGTTGAGATTTAGTTCCAGGGACTTCAAACCCAACCGGGTGAGAATAGTAGTGGCGATCGCGATGGCCTCCGCATCAGCACGAGGCGAACCACTCCCCAACACTTCCACCCCAACTTGATGAAACTGCCGTTGTCGTCCGGCTTGGGGCCGCTCATAGCGAAACATCGGCCCGCAATACCATAACCGCTGCACCGCCCCTTGAGTGCCCAATCCATGTTCAATAAACGATCGCACCACCCCTGCCGTGCCTTCGGGCCGCAGCGTCAACGAGCGATCGCCCCGATCCTGAAAGGTATACATTTCCTTCCCAACCACATCCGTCGCTTCGCCGATCCCCCGCTCAAACAGCGTGGTTTGTTCAAAAATGGGCGTGCGAATTTCCTGATACGCAGCATTGGCAAACACCTCGCGAACAACGGCTTCCACCTGTTGCCAATACCGAATTTCACCGGGCAGGATATCCCGTGTTCCCCGAATTGCTTGAATCAAACCCATGAGTCGTATCAAAAATACTGGCTAAATGAACGCAAGGCCGCGATCGCTTTGCCTCAAACGGCGAGATCAACGGCGATAGTCTCCAAACCGCCATAGCGATCGCCATAGTAGGCCAAAATCTGCTCCACCCGTGCGGCCACGGCCTGGGTCTCTGGGTAAGATACCCGCAGACTATCCACCTGACTTTGGGCATAGGTGAATTGGGTCGTCGATTGCGGCACTACCTCCACCTCCACCTGCTCTACCTGGGCTAGATGGGCCGCGATCTCGCGATATACCATCAGCGGTAAGTTCTGAAAGCGTACTTGATAATGCAAGAGCATCCTCCTAAACCCCAGAGGGCTGACTACGGCGGCTAAAGGCTCCTCACTGGCCCCACCGCAGGGTCATGTTGAGCGCTCCAACCCCGCTTGGCGATCGCGGGCAATCCGCCGCAAACCACCCAAAGCAACAGCGATCGCCAGAGCCAGACCGGGGGCTTACTTGGCCCCTGCCCCGTTCCCTGACGCTTGGCTTGGCTCACCCATCAGCCCATTGGCTCCCGGCAAGGTACAGCAGTTAACATTATCAATACACACCTTGCCCCATTGCAAGGCCCAGCGTACCAAAGCGACCCGATTTTCGGTTTCCGTTTTGGTCAAAATGTTACTAATGTGATTGTCTACTGTCCGCTTACTAATTTCTAGCCTTTCCGCTATTTCTTGATTGGTTAAGCCAGCAGCTACGAGTTCAATTACTTGCAGTTCCCGCTCTGACAGAGAACTCTGCACCGAAGATTCGCTACTAGCCATAGTCCTGCCCGCTTATGTATATGTACTTACCTGTGTATATGTACTCATCTTAGCCTAATTCTCGGCGAATCTCTCAAAAAGCAATGGCTAAATCGGTTGATTGATAAGCCTTTCAGTGGTTATAAATTTCTGGATGTGGGAGGAATAAAATCTGTGTCGCAGGAACGATTTGTTAGTCCGTGGCGCTTCAAGCCCTGGTGGTGTCAGCCGTGGTCCATCGGGTTGACGGGGAGCAGCCTGATCGTGGGATCGTGGGTGGTGGTGGAGCGCGTTTGGTTCACCGTTTTGGTGGCGTTGCCAGTGCTGGTCTGGATGGGGTTTTTCTTACTGGTTTGGCCCCGATTGGTGGTGCAGCAGCCCGGTTGGCCCACGGTAGACAGCGATCGCGCTCCCTAACGCCCAAATGGCCTGGAACCCCCAGCGCGATCGCCTAGGGCCGCCGACCCCATTGCTTAATCCCCTTATAGAGTAAAAAAACTATTGATTGTTCTGTATGGAATTCCAAAGATTCGGTGGGGTTGAAAGAGGATTGGGCATACTAAGAAAGTCTTGTTCCGTTGCCGTTGCGGCTGGTTCCGTCACCGTTTTTCGCCATGCCAATTCAAAAGCTTCCGCTCGATGCGTTACAAAAGGTGCGCCAACATATCAAGTCTGCCCTGGCCTTGCCGGAAGCTGAAGAGAATCCGCGATCGCCCCTGGCCTATGATGCCGATGATGACAGTGAACCACCGGAACCGAATTCTTTGAGCGATTTGGGCTGTTTGTTTAGCTTTGGCGGGCCACCTGATTTGGAAACCCAGGCTCCCAATGCGAATGGCAAATGGTTTATTAGTTCGCTCGACCCCGCCGCCGCGTTGATGAAGTTGCCGGGGGTGAAGCTCAAGCCAGCGATTCGGTTTGTCTCCTATCTCTATCGGGCTGAGCAAGATGGCATCGGTAGTACCTGGGCGGTGCCAGAAGCCTTGAGTACGACGGCCAGTTTGGAACGGGCGTTAACGGCAAACCCCGATCGCGCCCATCCCCCCCACCCAGAAGGGGCTTTGCCCGATGTGATGGATGCGTTGGAGGGCGATCGCTCGGCCATTTCCTTTGTAATTGCGGGATTATTACGGCGCGAGTTCAAAGAATTGGGGGCGCGGGGGAAGTCGGCCCAATGGGCACATCATCGGCTGATCAACGTGCCTCCCCCCCAGGCAAAGTGGGACTGGAAGGTAAAGCCCCCCCAAGATCTGTCTCCCAAGGTGCTGATCTACCCCGATCAACGGGCCGTTGTGGAGTTTTTTACCTGCCGCGTCACTGCACCTGTGGCGATTTACCAGCATATTGACCAGTTTCCGGCGACTCACTACAAAGCGGCGAGTGTGGATCGGGCGATCGCGCTTCCCCTCAAATAATTGGGTTGAGTGCCGATTAGCCGTTACCCAACTCCTTCGCTAAACCACATCCCACCAGCCCAAGGCTGGCCCCACCAGCCGCACCACCAACCACCACACCACCAACGCCCCAATGCCAAACCAGGCTCCTCGTGTGCTCCATTTCACGAATTGATCCGCCTGGGTTTTGGTGACTGGTAGCCACGAAAAAATCGTTTGCTCCTGACCGTATTTTTCGCCTAAGTTTTCCTTGCGTCGTTTGGAATCACCCATTGTCCGGTTCCGTGAGATAGCGTGTGTTGATGTGCATTACCGATGATAGCGCGTGGTTGGCCAGGGCTGAGCGGCAGAATGCGGGGGACTGGCCGGGATCCGGAGACGAGGTTCTAATCAAACATGGAGTAGTCGGAACGGGGAAAAAAGCTGATATCCAGATAGTTGATCCGCGCCGAGGGATTGAGCGCCGACAATACTTGGTGGCCATAACTCCGGTGAATCACCCGACTGTCGAGCAAGGCCACAACACCCTGGCGATCGCGCACTGGAGCCACCGCCCGTTGCAACTCACCCAGAGCGGTCGGCAACAAAAACAACCGGAACCAATCCTGGCGCAGTTTTTTGTAATACGCCACCCGGCCCGCCACCAGCGGATCTTCCAGGGAGGGAATGGGCAGCGTGGCGATGACCAGTAAATGGGGCGAGGGCAAAACCCGCTGATGCTCTCGCCAAAATTCCCAGCCCGTTACCAATACCCCGTTGTCATCTAAACAGGTGCGCTCGACTTGGACGCGCGACCCAAATTCGGAGGCAAGGACAGAGCCAATCTGGTGTTTGAGGGGCATATCCCCAACAAGCAGCACAATCAGGCCAGAAACCCCGGCATTGAGCCGGAGGAGGGTGTGCATTTCCTGCACTAACGCGGCTTGGAACTGCGGCGTATTGGGCAGGGGCATCCGGTCGGGCACGTAAAGATGAATCAGTTCTTCCTGGCGATCGGGGGAAAATTTAATACAGGTCAGGTCATCCAGGCCCAACCGTTGACGATACACAACCGCTTCTGCCTCCAAATCTAGTGCCCCCCCAACCAGAACGACCGGCTGCCGTGACCAGACGGGGGCTAAGGTGGTGGCCACGTCCGCAGGGCCACAGTGGAGGGAAAATAGCCCTTGTGATCGCGCGACATCGGCCCACAGCAGGGTATGTTCTAGTTGGCGCGATCGCCCAAACCGCTGCCAACTGGGCGGGAGGGTTTGCCACCGTCCGGTTTCTGGGTGGCCCAAGGTTTGTTCCAGGGTTTGAAATAGGAAATTTAATAACTCGCGCTCCGGAGCCTCCATCAAATAGCAATCGTAGGGATTGGCCGGACGCTGAAAAATCGCGCGGGTGAGTTGGATGCGAGTATCCCGGATGATTTCTACGGCCTCTGGGCAGGCCAACATCAAAGCTTCCCAATCCGAGGGCCACAGGTGGGTTGTCAGTTCGGCGCGCACCCAGTCTTCCAGGTCGTCTACCCCGTCGATGATGGTAGGAATTCCGTCGGGCAGGTGCCCCTGCGGCTGGAGGCGAGCGCTCAACCAGGCTTCGGGAGTCACCAACAATAACCCTTTGAAATCCGGCGTGGGGAAGCGATCGCCCGCTTGAATCGGCTTCAAAGTCTGAATCCACTGCCGTAATTGGGGAATTTCCACCGTCAACAACCGCTGCTGCACGGCTTCTGGTGCCACCAATAACACTGGCGCTTCCCACATCATCACCGGCACCAAATAGCTCAGGCGATAGCGTTCGTGGTAGCCAGAAAAGGCACTGGTTTGAATCAGGGCACTCCGCCCCAAGCGCAAAGCCCGCGCCACCAACCGGGCCATCGTCAGATGATGGGGCCAGTAGGCTTCGCCTTGCTGCCGGAGAAAGGCCCGGAGTTGCTGGTGGACTTCTACCTCAATCACAAATCGGGAAATCTTATAGACTCAATGAACTTCAATTCTGACACAGATAACTGGGATTCCTGAACCAAACCAGGGTTTCCCCTGTCCAATGGTCAGGCCGCCAACCCCGCGATCGCCCCGACCTCCGGGCTACAGCCTTCAACTGAGAGAGGCTTGGCGAGACACCTCCGGCGATTTGGAGACCACCATCTCCGCCGTTGGAAAGCTCTGCATAAAATTCACGAGTTCGCCAAATCCAGGGCCGGGATGCGCCTGGTGCTCTGGCTGGAACTCCGCTAGCGTCGCTTCTGCCGCACTTTCTGCCGTTAAATGCCGCCCAAAGTGGGGATGGCTAAATAGCGTTAACGTTTGGTTGTTGGACGTGACTAATTTTGACACCGTTGGCGCATCGAAAAAGGCGGATTGCTTGAGCAACAGGCGGCAAGCTGGTGGTAAGCCCTCGTGGCGAAGGCGCTGCTGGAGCGATCGCAACGGCCCCACAATTTGGGGAATCAGGGCCGGTTGGGCGATCGCCTGGGCCAACGCCTCCGACTCCAGCATGGTCACTAACTCAAACAAATTTTCCTGGGTCTGGGCCGCATCTTGAAACGGCAACACCGCCAGCAACGCTGCCAAAAACAAGGCCGCATCCTGCTGCATCTCAAAGGTAAACGTGGTGCGCCGTTGCCCCACCCGAATATTCGGCGGATTAAACGCCACAGCCTCCACCCCATAATGCCGCGCAATCTGGCAATAGGTCGCCGCCAAGGCAGAGTGCGCGTCCACATCAAACTTCATATCAATGGTTAAGTGCACCGTGGGCGGCTTTTCGTGGAAAAACGTTTTCGCCCGTTCCGCCGTCAATGCCACGATATCGCTCTGATCCCCATTCGGACTCAGATCAATCCACTCGCACAATGCGCCTTCAGTTTTCACGCCAAACCGCAACACCCCATACAGCTTTGCCCCGGTAAGCGTTGCCCCACTCAAGTCAGCCCCCGTCCAGTCCACGCCGATCAGGCTGGCGCGGGTCAGATCCGCATGTACCAAAATCGTGCCGAGCAAATTTGCATTGCTCAAGTTCACTCCAGTCAGGTTGGCCCCGCTCAACCGTGCCCCGCTCAAGTCGGCCCAGCTCAAATCGGCTCCACTCAAATCGGCCCAGCGCAGGTTGGCACCACTGAGGTTGGCTCCGCTGAGGTTGGCGCGGCTGAGGTTGGCTTGGCGCAGTTCGGTGTTGCTCAGGTCGGCGCGGCTCAGGTCGGCGCTGCTGAGGTCGGTGCCGTGGAGGTTGGCCTGGGCCAGGTTGGCGGCGGTGAACACGGCCCATTTCAGATCGGCCCGACTCAGGTTGGTGTGGTTGAGGTTGGCGTTGCGTAATTTGGCATCTTTGAGGTCGGCTCCCGATAAGTTGGCATAACTCAGGTTGGCGTAGCTCAGGTCGGCCCGGGCCATTTCGGCGCGTACCAGGGAGGCTTGGCGGAGTTCGGTGCGGCTGAGGTCGGCCAGGGTGAGGTTGGCGACGTTGAGGATGGCTTCGCTCAAGTTGGCTTTGCTGAGGTTGGCTCCGCTGAGTTTGGTGACGTTGAGTTTGGCTTTGCTGAGGTTGGCTTCGCTGAAGTTGCTGCCGGATAGGTTGGCGACACTGAGATTGGCTCTGCTCAAGTTGGCTTTGCTCAGGTTGGCTCCACTAAGATTGGCTTCGGTCAGGTTGACTGCCGCAAAGTTGCGTTCTCCTGTGGCGTATTGTTTGATGATTTCCTCAGCATTCATTCAGGTTTCCCTCAGCAACGATTCCCATGACTGTCTTTCATCAGAATTCCCTTTGGACTCTGCTAATTTGCCGTCGCAGAGACTGAGTTGCTCTCAGTTTGATGGAGATTGGTTGGGCTTGACTGTTTTAGATGATGAGATTTGAGCTAAATTTTGCCCAAATTGCTCGATCTGCACCAGAATAAGCCTGAGTTTTGTGAGTCGGGGTTTTTAGTGATGATTATCGGAATTGTAGGTCTGGGTTTGATTGGCGGATCACTTGGTTTGGATTTTCGGGCGGGGGGGCATCGGGTTGTGGGGGTGAGTCGGCGGCAACGGACGGGGGAACAGGCGATCGCAATGGGTGCTGTAGACGAGGCTAGCACGGAGTTCGAGGTGCTGGGGCAAGCTGACGTAATCTTCATTTGTACTCCGTTAGGGGCGATGGCGGCAACGGTGGCGCAACTGGTGCCCACTTTGCGGCCTGGGGTGGTGCTGACGGATGTGGGATCAGTGAAGGGGTGGGTGATGGAAACGGTGGCTCCGCTGTGGCCGTGGTTTGTGGGGGGGCATCCGATGGCGGGGAAGGCGGAGAGTGGGATTGAGGTGGCGCAACCGGGGTTGTTTGTGGATTGTGCCTATGTGTTAACTCCGACGGAGCAAACGCCGCCGGAGGCGATCGCGCGGGTGGAGCAGTTGGCCCGATCGCTGCGATCGCGGATTTTTTATTGTCAACCGGAGGAACATGACCAGGCGGTTGCCTGGATTTCCCATTTGCCTGTGCTGGTGAGTGCGAGTTTGTTGGCGGCCTGTACCCAGGAGGCAGAGCCTGCGGTGCAAACCTTAGCGCAGTCCTTGGCGAGTTCTGGTTTTCGGGATACGAGCCGGGTGGGTGGGGGCAATCCGGAGTTGGGGGTGATGATGGCCCGTTATAACACTCAGGCGTTGCTGCGATCGCTGGCGGCCTATCGGGCAACGTTGGATACGCTGATGCAGCAGGTGGAACAGCAGGATTGGGCTGGGTTGGAAGCGGTTTTGCAGCAGACCCAACAGATTCGGCCTCGGTTTGTTGCGTCTTGATGGGGGCAAAGTGGGGGCGTGGGGCCTCGGTTTTATTTTGCGGTAGTTTGCTGCATGACTTCTAAATAAATGTGTTCGAGGCGGATGGGTTGGCGCGATACGGATTCTAGGGGGATGGGGTCAAACTGGGTGATGATCTGGCGTAAGTCCATTGCGGTTGGCAACCACAGGGCTAGGTCTTGGCCGTAGTACCGATGGGGCCATCCTAACGTTTGGGCACGGGCGATCGCGGCGGCGGGGTCGGGGGTTTGAATCAGGGCAATTTCCTGGGCGGGGATGAGTTGGCGGAGTTCGGCGAGGGTGCCTTCTGCCTGGATATGCCCCTGTTTGAGCAGGCCAATGCGATCGCACAACCGTTCAGCTTCGTCGAGTAAATGGGTGGTGAGTAGGATGGTTAGACCTTGCTGTTTGAGGGTGCGAATGAGTTCCCACAGGGCGAAGCGGGCTTCGATGTCTAACCCGGTGGTGGGTTCGTCCAAAATTAGCAATTGGGGCTGATGGACGAGGGCGATCGCCAAACTCAGGCGACGTTGCAGGCCACCGCTTAAGGTGTGGGCGAGGCTCTGGGCGCGATCGCTTAATCCCACTGCGGCCAAACTTTGGTGCACCTGTTGCCGGAGGGGCTGGCCCCGCAACCCATACAACCGAGCGAAAAAAGTCAAGTTTTCCTGACAAGTGAGGTGGCGATAAAGCAGGGTTTCTTGGGGCAACACGCCAATCAGACGTTTTGTGCGCTCATTCGGGGGGGCGTGGGCGATCGCAATGGTGCCACTGTCGGCGTTTAACAGGTTGCAGATCAGGTTAATGGTGGTGGTTTTGCCGGCCCCGTTTGGCCCCAACAAGCCATAAATTTCGCTGGGGGCGATCGCTAAACTCAAGTGTTGCAGCACCGCCCGGTGCCCATAGCTTTTACTGAGATTGTCGATTTTGAGCAAAATTCCCTATCCTTGTCAGCGCACTGTTGGAGTGGTGCGGGATTGTCTACAATCGGCGCTCAACTGCCAGCATTCGCCGATAAGAGAGCCACCCACTGCCTACCATTGCCACGGCGAAGGCCACCAGAAACCCAAAATGGCCCGCAATTTCAGCCAAGCCATTGCCCTCGGCCATCACTTTGGTTAAGGCTTCCGTCATGTGATAGATCGGGTTATATTGGGCCAAATCGAGGAGTACCTTCGGAAAGATGAACGTGGGAACGAAGGCACCCCCTAGGATTAATAACGGTACGCCAAAGGCTGCAATCAGGGTGTTCACGTCCTCTGTGCGCCGTGCTAGTTGTGTTCCCAGAATAAATCCAATCCCGACATAGGACAAAACACTCAACCCCAGGATGGCGATGGCTAAACCCCAATGGCCTTGAAATTTGGCTCCCAGGCTGAGGGCGGTGAGGCTGACTAAGAGGGTCTGGGCGATCGCGATCGTGCTGTGAGCAAGGCAAATTCCTAGGAAATAGGAAAAACCGCTCAACGGGCTGAGAAATAAGCGTTTGAGGGTTTGCTGTTCCCGTTCGGCTACGACTGTGGCAACGCTGCCCCCTACGCAACTGAAGAACAACGCGGCCCCAATGAGTGTGGCGGGGGCGGATCGTTCCAGGGCTTGCCCCAGAGTCAGGGGTTCCGGCGCTACGGTTTTTGAGCGTTCTGCAAAAATTAACCCGTTGAGCAACAAAATGGCAATGGGAAAGACGGCCCAAAAGATAAAACTTCGCTTTCTCCGCCATAGCTCCGTCAAGATGCGGGTGGCGATCGCCCAAATTTCATTGACGTAGCGCATAGACTAACCGCGATAATCAAAAAAGCGCCTGTCTCCAGACGCTTCAATTTCCATCGAACTGTACTAGGTCAAAGCTTGGGCACCGCCGACCACTTCAAGAATCTCTTGGGTAATGGCGGCTTGTCTGGCCTTGTTGTAAGACAGCGTTAAGGTTGTAATGAGCTGCGAAGCATTATCACTGGCGCTGCTCATCGCGGTCATGCGGGAAGCCAACTCACTAGCTGATGACTCCTGCAACGCCCGGAGTAACTGGTTATTGAGATATAACGGCAATAATGCATCCAAAATCTGTACCGGATCTTGCTCAAAGATCATGTCTTTGGGAAAGTTCTGAGTTTGGGCCGCAACTTTCTCGCGGGTTACTTCAAACTGTCCTGCGCGGGTTGTCAACCGGAAGATTTCGTCATCTGCGACTTCTAACCCCTGAGGATCGAGGGGCAACAGGGTTTGGATGACCGGGCGAGAGCTAATCAAAGAGACGAAGCGAGTATAAACTAACTCAACTTTATCGACAGTTTCCGACAAGAACAAAGCGAGCAACGTATCGGCCAGTTGAGATGCTTCTGCTGCTGTTGGCACTTGCTCCAGCCCAGAAAAAACAGCTTCGATCGGTTGATCCCGCCGCTGAAAATACTGAGCCGCTTTTCGACCCACGATGACAAACCGATAGTCAATGCCCTCAGCTTTGAGTTCTTTGGCTCGGTTTTCGGCCCGCCGAATGACGTTGGAATTGTAGGCCCCACACAAGCCGCGATCGCCGGAGATGACCAGTATCCCCACTGTTTTTACAGCCCGTTGCCGCAACAGGGGGAGGTTCGCATCTTCAAACCGCAACCGCGATTGCAGTCCGTACAACACTTGAGCCAGCCGATCAGCAAAAGGGCGTGTAGCAATGACTTGCTCTTGTGCCCGTCGTACTTTCGCCGCTGCCACCAAGCGCATTGCTTCAGTAATTTTTTTGGTATTTTTGACCGACTGAATCCGGTCACGAATGCTCTTTAGATTTGGCATAACTATTGGAGAACAAAGGACGAAGGTTAGCAGCTATAGCAGCAACAGGTTAGAGGGTTGAACCCAGCAGGGGCGATCGCCAATTCAAGCATCGGCTTCCCGCCCCGCTCTAATCCAACCCTCCAAGCGGTATTTAGGCAGCAGCCAAGAATGTTTTCTTGTATTCAGTAATTGCGCCCTTGAGGACTTCTTCCGCTTCGGGGGTCAGCGCCTTTTCACTCCGGACAATTTCGCCGTACTTGCTGGCACTGCTGGCTAAATACTCCCGCAACCCCTTCAAATACCCAGATACCTTGTCTACGGGGATGTCATCCAAATACCCATTAATCCCAGCGTAAATCGCTGCAACTTGCTCAGCCACAGACAACGGCGAAAACTGAGGCTGTTTCAAAATTTCCCGTAACCGTTGACCCCGCGCCAATTGGTTCTGAGTGGCTTTGTCCAGATCAGACGCAAACTGAGCAAACGCTTGAAGGTCATCGTATTGGGCCAGTTCCAACTTCACCTTACCCGCCACTTTTTTCATGGCCTTGGTTTGGGCCGCAGAACCCACCCGCGAAACGGAGATCCCGGCATTCACCGCAGGCCGCAAGCCAGAGTTGAACAAGTCGGTAGACAAGAAAATCTGACCGTCCGTAATCGAAATGACATTGGTGGGGATGTAGGCCGAAACGTCACCGGCTTGGGTTTCTACAATGGGCAGAGCGGTCATGCTACCGCTGCCGAGGGCATCGCTCAGTTTTGCGGCCCGCTCCAACAAGCGCGAGTGCAAGTAGAAGACATCACCGGGGTATGCTTCACGGCCGGGCGGACGACGCAGCAGCAAGGACATTTGGCGATAGGCTTGGGCTTGCTTGGAAAGGTCATCGTAGATCACCAGGGTGTGCTTGCCCTTGTACATGAAGTATTCTGCCATTGCGGCCCCGGTGTAGGGTGCGAGGTACTGCAATGAGGCGGGGTCGTTGGCGTTGGCGGCCACAACGATGGTGTAATCAAGGGCACCCCGTTCGCGGAATACGTTGACGATGTTGGCGACGGTGGAGGCTTTTTGACCGATCGCTACGTAGACGCAAATAACGTCTTCGGTTTTCTGGTTCAGGATGGTGTCGATCGCAATGGTGGTTTTCCCGGTTTGGCGATCGCCAATAATTAACTCGCGCTGACCCCGACCAATCGGAATCATGGAGTCGATCGCGGTGATGCCCGTTTGCATCGGTTCACAAACAGACTTCCGCGCAATGATGCCGGGAGCGCCAGATTCAATCAATCGGGTTTCAGTCGTCTGGATATCGCCTTTGCCGTCGATAGGCCGACCCAACGCATCAACGACGCGCCCAACCATCGCTTCCCCAACCGGAACCTGAGCAATCTTGCCCGTTGATTTCACTGTACTGCCTTCTTCGATGCCACGGCCGCTGCTCATCAATACAGCACCGACATCATCTTCTTCCAAGTTCAAAGCAATACCAACCGAGCCATCTTCAAACTCCAACAGTTCGCCGGCCATTGCTTTGTCCAAGCCGTAGACACGGGCAACACCGTCGCCTACTTTCAGCACTGTCCCAACGTTAGACGCTTTTACATCTTGGTCGTATTGCTCAATTTGCTGGCGAATAATGCTGCTAATTTCATCAGGTCTGATGCTTACCATAAGGATTGCTCTTTGTAGGTTGAACGAAGGTTAAAGGATTAGTCCTAAAGCCTTAGATGGACAGATAAACTGCCTAAGGCGTTGATCCATGCCGTGATAGCGATAGGCAATGATTAGCAATATCACACGTTGCTCAGATTGACCGAGATACGCCGAAGTTGTCCTCGGAGACTTGCGTCAATCACCTGCGAACCGATCTTAATAATCACACCCCCAATCAACTCAGGGTCTATGCGGGTATCGAGTTCTACGTCGCGGGCACCCGTCAGCGACTTGACTTTCTCTTTCAGCAGATTTCTTTGTTCTTCAGATAGCTCTTGCACTGAGATCACTTCAGCTAACACAACCTGGTTGAGCTTCCGTAAGAGGGCTTGGAATTCACTACAAATCCCTTCGAGGAGCATGATCCGGCGGCGATCAACCAAAACCATCAAGAAGTTTCTGGTGAAAGGATGGATGCCGTCGCCTAAGGCTTGCTGCAACACCGCTTTTTTGGTGTCGGCCTTGTATAGAGGGCTGGCGAGGAAGTTACGGAAATCTTCCGACTCGCGCAGGAGCGCCAAAATTCCATTCACGTCCTGGCCGACAGCATCTAAGGCATTTCCCTCTTGGGCTAGGGAGAGCAGAGCTTGAGCATAGCGCTGGAAAATCTCACCCGCGATTCCAGTTGAGCCTTTCATGAAGCACCTCCAAGCATTCCAATACTGCGATCAATGATAGAACGCTGCACATCATCGTTTAGGCGGGACGGCAACTCTGATTCGGCTTTTTGCAAGGCCATATTGACCGTTTTGCGGCGTAGCTCCGCGATCGCCTTCGCAATTTCAGCATCAACATCCTGAGAAACCGACTCGCGCAACCGTTGAATATCTCGTTCGGATTGCGCTAAAATCGCCGTCCTAGCCGCTTGGGCCTGCTCCTCTGCTGCGGCTCGAATGCGCTGTGCTTCCTGTTGGGCTTGGGCTAGTTTCTGCTGCTCATCGGCTAAAGCCACTGAAGCCTTCCGTTTGCGGTCTTCCGCTTCCGAAATAGCAGTTTCAATTTCAGACCGGCGATTGCCCAGAATCCCGCTCAAAAAGCCACGCCCGAAATAAACCAAAATTCCTAAAACAATGGATAAGTTAACCAGGTTGGTTTCAAGAATATTGGTATTAATGCCAAAGCCACCACCCTCAGAAGCTTCCGCGCCAGCTTCCGCGATTAACCAAAAAAAGTTCCCCATCATACTCATACAACCCTACTCTCTGTTGCTCCAAGCAGTTCATGCCAGTGCTCTTAGCTGCGATCGCGCCAAACAAGACCCACTAAGTTAGCTTGCAGAACCCAATAACTTGTCCAAAATCTGGTGGCTTAAGGCATCCACTTGCTGTTCAAGCGACTGCAAGGCGACTTGTTTCTGCTGGTCTAGTTCTCGCTGAGATTGCTCTCGCTGCGATCTCGCCTCCGCCTGGGCCTCGGCAATTTTCTGCGCCACAATCTTCTGCGCGTCTGCTTGGGCGGAAGCAATCAGTGCTTGCGATTGCTTGCGTGTATCCGCTAACTCTTGCTCGTATTGCTTGGCAAGACCTTCAGCTTTCGCTAACCGCTCTTGAGCATCCACCTGGGTATGCCGAATGTAGTCATTGCGCTCGTCGATCGCCTTTGCGATGGGCTTATAAAAAACCGCATTGAGGACGGCCACCAGCAACAAAAATTGAACCGCCATTAGAGGCAATGTTGCATCAAAGTCAAACATGATTCCCTTATAATCAGCGCCACAACAGCTTAGTACACCAGTATGTCACGACGTGAGCTAGAGCTTGCCTATAAGTGACCCCAGTAACCTCAGCAAGATCCTTCCCGTTGACCCGTTCAGCCTATGGTCAGGGATGCAAGGCTGCACCCCCCAACCAAGTCAGTTTCCAGCTCGATTAAGCAAATGGATTTGCAAACAAAAGTACCAGCGCAATAACCAAGCCGTAGATCGTCAAGGATTCCATGAACGCCAAGGTCAGCAGGAGGGTACCACGAATTTTACCTTCTGCTTCCGGCTGACGGGCAATACCTTCAACTGCGGAACCAGAGGCATTACCTTGACCAATACCAGGCCCGATGGCAGCCAAACCAATCGCTAAAGCAGCAGCCAAAACAGAAGCAGAAGCAATCATTGGATTCATGATGATGTTTCCTCTAAACTCAGTGAAAAGAACAAAAATGTATCATTGTGCTGATTTAGACCGAGGCAACTTCAGACGCTACCGCAAGGGCAACCTGTCAATGCCTTGTTGAGCTAAACCAATGTCATGAGCGGCCCAGCATTTCTAGTGGCCCTCATGCTCCTCCCCATGTCCTTCGAGCGCCTCGTGAATGTATGCGCCTGCTAGGGTGGCAAAAACCAACGCTTGAATTGCGCTCGTAAATAAGCCCAGCAGCATTACGGGCAACGGTACAAACAGGGGAACCAGAAGAACTAGCACGGCCACAACCAGTTCGTCCGCCAGGATGTTCCCGAACAGACGGAAGCTGAGTGAAAGTGGCTTAGTGAAATCTTCCAGGATTGCGATCGGCAACAAGACCGGAGTTGGCTGGATATACTTAGCAAAGTATCCCAACCCCTTCTTCCGAAAGCCGGCATAGAAATACGCCAAAGACACCAGTAAGGCGAGCGCGACTGTTGTATTGATGTCGTTGGTTGGGGCCGCAAGTTCTCCTTCTGGCAGCTTAAAGAGCTTCCAGGGCACCAGCGCACCTGACCAGTTTGACACGAAAATAAACAGAAACAGCGTACCGATAAATGGTAGCCAAGGGCGATATTCCTTTTCGCCAAGCTGATTCTTCGCAATCTCCCGCACGAACTCAAACACGTATTCCATGAAGTTTTGAATGCCTTGAGGAATACGCTGTAAGTTCCGGGTCGCCGCCAGGGAGGCAACCACGAGCAGTGCAATCACAATCCACGAGACGATAAAGACTTGTCCATGAATTTTGAGATTGCCAACGTGCCAATAGAAATGTTGACCAACCTCCAGGCTAGCTAGAGGTAGCACAGAATTAGCGAGAAAACTTAACATTTGACCTTGGATTCGGTTTTCCCAAATGATCTAAGGGACTAATGCGGTTTGCATTGTTCGACTAACTAGGAGTCGGAGGGCATTAAGCTGCGAAACATGTAAATAAGCAAAGTGGCTTTGTAGGTGAGAAAACCTAAAAAAACTGGAATCACATGTAGCTGATTCCATTGGGTTGCTACTATAATCAACCCAATAAAAAGAGCGAGATGAGACTTACCGATTTGTTTTTTCTGCCTGCCAAGTTGCTCAACGTTTCTAGCCAACACTTTCAAGTAAACCACACCTGTGCACGCTCCTAATAAATAATTCAGAGCAATATTCAGGGAATAAAAAATCCAGACGCTAACAAAGATGATGCCTGTCAGCGCCAACGTGATGAGCAATAGCTCTTGTTGAAGCTGATAGAACTCCTGCATGGATGCATTGGGTGCGTCGTCGGTAGGATTCTCTGGCGATGGATTTTCGATTGATGGCGAAGTAGGCATGGTTAGTTCGTGGGGATGCTGTTACCTAGCAGCGCACGAACAGCTTTCTGGCGAAAGCTTTCGTTTGACTTGATTGTGTTTTGGAAACCCTGAGTCATCATATCATGCGGGGGTAATAATACTTAATGTCTGTTTGATCTCTAGGGCTGGGGTGGAGCCGATCGCAAAACGATGAGGTTTTGGGTGATGAGTTGCCGCACCCCGTCCAGGCCGATCGCGCTTTGGGCCAGGATTTCGGCGATGGTTTGGTGGGCGGTGTTAGTGTCGCAGGCGTGCAGAAAAGCGTGCGCTTCGGGGGACAGGTTGATCACTTCGTAGTCTTGGTTGAAGAGGCTGGGGCTGGGCCACCCGTCCATGCAGGGGTTGCGGTCTGGAATGGCTTGGAGCAGGTCTGCGTCTTGGTGCCAGGTGGTGCGGGAGAGCGGGGGGCGGCCTAGGAAAAATTCGTAGTGGGTGATGGCGGAGGGATTGAGGAGCTCGATGAGGCGATACCGCTGGCGATCGCTCAAGTGTTGGGCTTGTTCAATGAGGTGGGGCTGTTTACCCAGGAGTGGTTCGAGTTGCCAGGTTTTGGGGTTGGAGAAGCCGAGGAATTCCAACCCGGAAGCATCGATCAATTCAAATAGTGTGGTGATGGAATAATCAATCTCTTGGGGATGGACGTACATATCGGCGAAGTTTTCATCCCGATGGTTTTCCATTGACCAACGTTCTTTTTCGCGCTGCACCAGGCGATTAGTTTCGGGCAGAGACTCAAAAATTTGACGGCCAATCTGAACGCCAGCTTGATAGTCGCCTCGGTTTTCTCCTTGTAATAGGGCGATCGCTTCTTGCATGAGCTTGATTTCCCAGCGACCTAACTCGGCATAAACAAAGATATGCATCAGCCCACCGGGCGCGAGTTTGGTGGCGAGGGCTTGGATTCCCCGGATCGGATCGGCAGTGTGGTGTAGCACGCCCACGCAGTTAATGAGATCGAACTGACCCGGTAACTGGGCCACATCAAACAAGCTGAGATGGTGAAACTCGACGCGATCGGCCCCGGAGCGTTGGCAGCGTTCCTGCGCGACTTTGAGCGCTCCAGCACTGAGGTCAATGCCGACCACCTGGGCCTGGGGATTGAGATGGACTAGATATTCGGTGCCGACCCCCGTGCCACAGCCCGCATCCAAAATCCGGATGGCTGTTGTGTCTGGCTGGTAACCAGTACAAAAGCTGTGAGCTGCAATCCAGTTCCAGCGCCAGTTGTAACCTGGTGGTGGTTCGTCAAGTAACGGCTCAGGGGGGAAGGGATAGGTGTCGTACAGTTTGGCCACAGCCGTACTGACGCGATGAAGTTCGGACATACTTAAACCGGATTAAAAGATATGTAAATGGACAATTGCGATCAGGGCAAGGCTGAGGGCTGAAAGCATTGACATCGGGGATCAATAGAATGTAACGAAACATTTCTACCCTCTCAGTTGCGATCCCTCTATCTACTATGATTTGTCGGTAAATCAGGTGAATCAGGGACTACACACTTTTTAATAAATCTGTCTCCGATTCCGAATCGTTCTAATCTAAATATTGGGCTGGTTGACCCTGCGCCTTCGTCCTCGATGGTCTTTTAGAAGGCTTTTCCGTTAAGGGCGATTTTTGAATGGTTGGCAGGCGACACTTTGGTCAGATTTAACACAGTAAAAATCCACGAAGGGAGCTTTTGAAATCCAATGAGTGTTAAAGCAAGTGGTGGAAGCTCAGTTGCACGCCCAAACCTTTACCAAACTCTGGCTGTTTCAACTATTTCTCAGGCTGAACAACAAGATCGGTTCCTGGGATTAGGTGAGCTAAGTGAGTTGTCGGAGTATTTCAGCTCTGGGTTAAAGCGTTTGGCGATCGCCGAAACCTTGACTCAAAACTCAGATATCATCGTGTCGCGTGCTGCAAATAGTATTTTCGTGGGTGGTTCACCCATGGCATTTTTAGAAAAACCGGCGGCCCCCCCTGTCAAAACAGTGGCGGGTACTGTGATGGATACGCAAGAAGGCATGAAACTAGGGGTCGTGACCTATGTTGATGCTAAAGGCGGTGGCAATGGTGCTGGCGGCGGTTTTCTCGATGGTTTGCGCGCGATTTTTACTGGCTCCGGTGATAGTGGCCCAACCCCCGCAGGGTTCCGCCCCATCAACATTTCCCGGTATGGCCCCAGCAATATGCAAAAATCCTTGCGGGATTTGAGCTGGTTTTTGCGCTATGTCACCTATGCGATCGTAGCTGGCGACCCCAATATCATCGCGGTAAATACCCGTGGCTTGCGGGAAATCATTGAGCGGGCTTGCTCCGGGGAAGCGACGATTGTCGCCCTGCAAAAGATGAAAGCTGCGGCCCTGAGCTACTTCCGGGGGGATGCCGATGGCGATGCGATCGTGCGGCAATATTTCGATGTCTTGATTACAGAATTCAAAGCACCCACCCCTTCAACCAAGCTGCGCCAGCGCCCTTCAAATGATTTGCAAGGGTTGCAACTGCCTCAGATTTATTTCAACGCCTCCGAGCGGCGGCCCAAGTTTGTCATGAAGCCCGGTTTATCGGCTTCAGAGAAAAACGAAGTGGTCAAAGCGGCCTATCGCCAAGTTTTTGAGCGTGACATTACCCGTGCCTATTCGTTGTCCATTTCGGATCTAGAGTCCAAAGTTAAGAACAACGAGATCTCGATGAAGGAATTCGTTCGGCGGTTGGCGAAGTCGCCGCTGTATCGAAAGAATTTCTACGAGCCGTACATTAACAGCCGTGCCCTGGAACTGGCTTTCCGGCATATTCTCGGTCGTGGCCCCAGCTCGCGGGAAGAAGTGCAAAAGTATTTCAGCATCGTGTCGAAGGGTGGGTTGCCTGCCTTGGTGGATGCGCTGGTTGACTCCAAAGAATACGCAGATTACTTTGGCGAAGAAACAGTTCCTTACATCCGTGGGTTAGGTCAAGAAGCGCAAGAGTGCCGCAACTGGGGGCCACAGCAAGATCTGTTCCGCTACAGTGCGCCGTTCCGCAAGATTCCTCAGTTTTTGACTACCTTTGCCTCCTACGATCGCCCCCTACCGGATCAGCATGTATACGGTTCGGGCAACGATCCGCTGGAAATTCAATTTGGGGCCATTTTCCCGAAAGAAACCCGGACTCCTTCTGCCAATCCTGCACCGTTTGGTAAAGATACTCGCCGGATTCTGATCAACCGTGGCCCTGGCATTAATAACCAGTTGAGCAATCCTGGGGCGCGGGGCGTTGCACCGGGTTCCTTAGGGCCAAAGGTCTTCAAATTTGACCAAACGCCCAGCTACACGGGGACTTTTGCGCGATCGGGGGGTGGCTCCAAAGGGATTAGCATCAAGTTTTCCGAGAGTTCGGCCCAGGCAGTCATTCGTGCGGCCTACCTCCAAGTCTTTGGGCGGGATGTGTACGATGGCCAGCGGCTAAAAGTGGACGAAATCAAACTCGAAAACGGGGAAATTACCCTGCGGGAGTTTGTGCGCCGTTTGGCCAAGTCAAACACCTTCCGCAGCATGTACTGGACACCGCTCTATGTCATGAAAGCGGTTGAGTATATCCATCGGCGGTTGTTGGGTCGGCCTACCTATGGCCGTCAGGAAACCAACAAATACTTCGATATTTGTGCGAAGCAAGGGTTCTATGCCTTAATCGATGCCATTATCGACAGCACGGAATACTCGGAAGCCTTTGGGGAAGATACCGTTCCTTACGAACGTTACCTGACTCCAGGGGGGGCTTCGATGCGAAATATGCGCGTTGGGGCGATTGGCGATCGCGGTGGCAAAGTCACCATCCAAGAAACGCCGCGCTTCATCGAACTGGGGACTGTCTCCGGGTTACGGACTGAACCCGATATCGAATCCCGCATTAACCAAGGGGTTAGTAAAAAGCGGGAGCAAACCAAAGTCTTCAAGCTCACCACTGTCGTCGATAAACCTGCACTGAAGCTGGTAATTGGAGCAGCTTATCGCCAAGTCTTCGAGCGGGATATTGATCCCTACATCGTTAAGAACGAGTTCACCGTGTTGGAAACCAAACTCAGCAACGGCGATATTACAGTCAAAGAATTCATCGCCGGCTTAGGGACTTCTCGCCTGTATACCCGCGAGTTTTACACCCCCTATCCCAACACCAAGGTCATCGAACTGGGAACCAAACACTTCCTGGGACGGGCACCCCTGGATCAAGCCGAAATTCGCAAGTACAACCAAATTTTGGCAACCCAAGGGTTAAAGGGCTTCATCAGTGCCATGTTGAGCACGATGGAATATGCCGAAGCGTTTGGAGAAGACACCGTTCCCTACAACCGCTATCTCACCTTGCCGGCGGCGAACTACCCCAACACCCAGCGGCTTTACAACACACTGACCAAGCAAAATAAAGATTTGGTTGTCCCTAGTTTTGAACCGGTAAAGTCCAAAATGAGCACGGGCGCAAGTGGCAGTGTGGAGCCTGATTATGTGGGGCTGGGCCGTTCTACAACGAAACCGACGGCGGAGGTCACTGCATTGCGGGGCCAATCGGCGCGGATCTATCGGTTGGCAGCGGGCGCTAGTGCCGTGGAGGTTGAAGGGTTGATCCAGGCGGTTTACGGCCAGGTCATGGCGTTACCGGAAGGACAAATCCCGGCAGCATTCCGGCAAGAGGCGCTGGAAGCTCAACTCAAGGCTGGCACGATTTCGGTGCGGGAGTTTGTTGCGGCGGTGGCGAGTTCCAATGCCTACCGCGATCGCTTCGTGAGTCCCTATCCCATGTTAAAAGTAGCTGAGTTCTTGTTCCGGCATCTGTTGGGCCGCGCCCCTGCCACCCAAGCGGAACTGCGCGACTGTGAACAATCCCTCCTCAACCAAGGTTTAGAGGCTGCGGTGGGCAACATGGTGAACAGTGCCGAGTATCGGCGGTACTTTGGGGATGATGTTGTACCCTACAAGCGACTGCCCGACGTTGCGGATGGCTCCTACTTGGGGAGTGTTAAGTAAGCGACCGTTACTGACCCTCATCGGAGCATTTGCTGACTAAATCTGACTCAATTGGCCCCTCTAGCGATGGAGGGGCTTTTATTTGTGTTCCTGATTGGAGGCGCGATCGCCCAACGGCCTAATTTGCCCCCCGCGATCGCCCCGCCCGTCTTGCCCCCACCTTACAACTCTGGAAACGAATACAGCACCGCACCAGAGCGAGAATCATTTTGAATATCCGCATGACCTTTCTTGGCCATACTCAATAACTCCGCTTCGATCTCACCAAAATCGGCCCCCGTATCTGCCACCGCTTGCGTCACCGAAATTTTGCCCCCGCGCTTTTGGGCGGCCTTAAGCAACGCTTGGCGCAGTCGTTCCGGTCGAGATTGTGGCGTGTCAACTAAGCGTGAAATTGTGGGTTGGGCAGCGGCATAGGGCGATCCCCCCAGTCGTGCCGTTTGTCGCAAATTGTGAGCATCGACCATATCAGGAATCAAAAATAGGTCGATAAGTTGGCCAATGCCAAACAGTCCGCCTGTTAAGAGCCAAATAAAGCCTGTCACCATCTTGCCGTTATAAAAACGGTGGATACCGCCTAATCCCACAAAAATGGATAACCAAAGTAGGTAGGAAACTCCTTTATTGTTCATGGCCGAGTCCTTAAAATACTGTTCTGTTCTAACGTGGAACAGTCATTAACTTCAGGCCCCAAACTCGTGAACCCGGAAGGGAAAACCGTCCGGGCGTGGGCGCATTAGCCCCATTGACAAGATCCCGCAGCGTATTGGGGTGGCCCTATAGCTAGACGGACTCAGGTGCGGTGCTAGTCAGCATCCTTTGGTTGTGGCGATCGCCCAAAAGTATGCACCATCGACTTTAATTTGCCTGCTAGCTCTGGCGTAAGCGCCCCACCCCAATACCGCCATTCCCAATTGCCTTCAGGTTTACCGGGGAAATTCATCCGTGCTTTGGTATCCAGGCCAAGGGGATCTTGCAGCGGCAAAATCGCCAAATTGGCCACCGAGCTGAGGGCTAAGCGGATGAGATCCCAGTGAATGCCCTCATCAGTCAATTGGCCAAAGTAACGACGAATGGCATCCAGTTCCCATTGTTCGCGGCTATTAAACCAGCCAACCGTCGTGTCATTGTCATGGGTGCCCGTGTAGACCACGCAATTCCGGGGAAAATTAAACGGCAAAAAAGCGTTACCCGGATCGGAACCAAAGGCGAACTGTAATACCTTCATCCCCGGAAATTCAAACTCATCGCGCAGGGCTTCCACTTCTGGGGTGATGACACCCAAATCTTCGGCGAGAATGGGGAGCTTGCCCAAGTCTTGGCGGAGGGTTTCAAAAAACTTTTGGCCTGGAGCTTTGACCCATTCCCCCTGTTCTGCGGTGCGGTGTTCCGGTGCAATTTCGGGATCAAGCGCAACCGCCCAAAAGGCTTCAAAACCCCGGAAGTGGTCAATGCGGATGAGGTCTACATAATCCAACATGGCTTCAAACCGTTGAATCCACCATTTGAAGTTGGTGCTTTCGAGGTATTCCCAGTTGTAGACCGGGTTGCCCCAGAGTTGACCCGTGGCACTAAAGTAATCGGGAGGGACACCAGCCATCAAAGCGGGTTCGTGGGTGTCTGGATCAAGGCAGAAATTCTGAGGATTGGCCCACACATCGGCACTATCATGGGCCACGTAGATAGGGATGTCGCCAATAATTTCGATGCTGCGTTCATTGGCGTAGCGTTTGATGCTAGACCACTGGGAGAAAAAGGCGAACTGCAAGAATTTGTGGAAGACGATTTCGGTGTTGAGGCGGCGACCCCATTGATCCAGGGCGGCGGGCGATCGCTCCACTAATTCCGGTTCCCACTGATACCAGCTCTTTTGGTCGTTGGCTGCTTTTAATGCCATAAACATGGCGTAGTCATCTAGCCAGTAGGCTTTGCTTTCACAAAATCCGGCAAAGTGGGTTCGTTGTATCTCTGAGGCGTGGGCCTTAAAGTTGTCGCACGCTTTTTGTAGCAGGGGCAACTTGTAGGCAATCACTTTGTCGTAATCGACGCGATCGCTGGGCAATTCCGGAACGTGCCACAAATCCTCATCGGCCAAAAAGCCCTCATCCCGCAGCACTTCCAGGCTGATCAGCATTGGATTTCCCGCCAGGGCCGAGTAGCACATGTAGGGAGAGTTGCCATAGCCCGTTGGCCCCAGCGGCAAGACTTGCCAATACTGCTGGCCACTTTCGACCAAAAAATCAACAAAGCGATAGGCTTCAATCCCCAAGTCACCAATTCCAAATCGACCGGGAAAGGACGTAGGGTGGAGTAAAATACCGCTGGCTCTGATCGATGGCATGGGAATGGCGTGAGGATGAACAACAATAATTCACAAACGCCTTGACTTTATCATGGGAACTGCACGCCCAACTCATCCGCAAGCGACATAATTTGCAGGAGGCGGGGCGCTTGGCTCAATCTGCGATCGCCCCGGTGGCGGTTGTTCCTGAGCCTGATCGGTGTTGGTAATTGGTTTTGGGCAGAACTATGGCGACTTATCGGAATCCGGCTCCCACGGTAGACATTATTATTGAACTCCGCGATCGCCCCCAGCGACCGATTTTGTTGATTGAGCGGTTAAATCCACCGTTGGGGTGGGCCATTCCGGGCGGGTTTGTGGACTATGGCGAATCGGTGGAAACGGCGGCACGGCGCGAAGCCCAAGAAGAAACGGGATTGGTCGTGGAATTGGTGGAGTTGCTTTCGGTGTATTCTGACCCCAACCGCGACCCACGGCAACACACGCTCAGCATCGTGTTTGTGGCGACTGCTGCGGGTGAGCCAAAAGCAGGCGATGATGCCAAACATCTGCAACTGTTTGAACCGTGGCAACTGCCGCCCAATCTTTGTTTTGATCACGATCGCATTTTGCGCGATTATTTGCACTATCGGAACTATGGACTGCGCCCGCGGGTGCTGGGGTAGGGGGTTGCGCTCCGAGTTTTGCTTGTTGATGTTGTCACAATTGAAATGATTGAGGTGTTATGCGGGAAGTGATCCACACAAACCGGGCTCCGGCTCCGGTGGGGCCATATAATCAGGCGATCGCCGCGACGGGAAAAATGATTTTTGTTGCGGGCCAGATTCCCCTCGATCCGGTTTCTGGGGAGATTGTGGGGGCGGGGGATGTGGCGGCCCAGACCCAACAGGCGATTGCCAATTTAACCGCGATTTTGGTCGCGGCTGGGGCCACGCTGGAATCCGTCGTCAAAACCAGTGTTTTTCTCAAAGATATGAATGATTTTGCGGCAATGAATGGGGTCTATGCCCAACACTTTGCCGAGGCAACCGCCCCCGCGCGGGCCTGTGTGGAAGTGGCGCGGCTGCCGAAAGATGTCTTGGTAGAAATTGAATGTATTGCCGTCGTTGAGGCGTAAGTTGGTTTGGGCCGAGGCTAGGGGCGATCGCAGTCATGCTGGGCGATCGCTCCGGCCACCCTCTAAGCAATCTGCTGTTTTAACCACAGAGCCAACAGCGGCAACGTTAGGCGATAGTCATATTCCGGGCCGTAAATTAATCCCTTTTGTTGCAGACTGGCCAACGCGCCCTGGAGGCCACCGCCTCTGGATAAATGATGTTTTTGGGCGTAGTCGCGGGAATGGGGGCTGGGGGTGGGGTCGAGGGCCAAACTTTCGAGCAGGCGTACCTGACTGGCAGGTAGCAACAACAGGAGCGATTCAAAGGTGTGGGAAAAATCTTCAAGCAGCGCCAAGGCACTGTGTTGAACCAGGGCGACTGGGATAATCTGGGGGGCGGACGGGCTAGGGGCTTGATGCCTTTCCAGTTGGGCCAGAATCCGCTTGAGTAGGGCGATCGCGTTGCCAAAGTGCCCCTGCACCGAGGTCAAAAAAAGCTGCATGGCGGCGGCTTCCAGTTGCCATCCCTGTTCTCTGCCCGTGGCCAGCAACCATCCCTGCAAATCCTCCGCTTTGATTGGCCCCAAGCAGATCGCTTGCATCCCGCTTTGGTTTACCCAGCTTTCGGCGATCGTCGCGATCAGCACATAGCTCACCTGGCTTTGGCGCTGGATTTCTTGCCGCAAGTAACATTCCCATTCCTGTGATCGATCCCAGGAGCGAATATGGGGAAAATTCTGGAAGACAATCACCACTCGCCCGCCCAACTGTTCGGCGATCGCCTGGGGGAAGGTCAATAAACTTTGGAGCACGGCCCAGGCATCCGCCGGTTCTGGCCAGGTCAGCCGCGATCGCCCTAGGACGGTTTGCAGTTGCAGCGGGGTGTGCTCTGCGGCCAGCAACGCCTGCACCACCTCCGGTGGAAACGTGGTCAGAATCGCAGCGGCTAACAATTGCAGCAATCGCTGGCGATCGGTGGCTTTGAGGCAATCAATCTCCACCACCTTAGCCCCTACCCGTTGCGCGGCATAACGCACCAGCGTCCGGCGACCGCTCCCCGGCACCCCCGCCAGCAATAGATCCCCATCCGTCGCAAAAATTTGGCTCACTTGGTTCAGTTCAGCCTGCCGCCCCACGAGCATTGTCGGCAGACAAAAGAAAGCAGGCATTCGGTCTCAGCACAGGTATGTAAACTTCAATAAACCTGAACGCGCGATCGCTGGAATCCAGGCACTATTATTTAGTACCGTTGACTTTATAGCACTTTCCGGCCCATTTGTATGACGCTTCCCCCAACTTCCTCCAATCCCCCAACTTCCGTTGTTTGGCATTCTGTGGCGGCAAACCAGGCATTGACCTATTTGGATAGCGATCGCCAAGCTGGCCTCACCACCGCCCAAGCCCAAGCCAACTTAGACCGCTTTGGGCCGAACGAAATAGAAGACACTGGGGGGCGGAGTGCATGGCAAATCCTGCTGGATCAGTTCACCAATATCATGTTGATTTTGCTGATCATCGTGGCGATCGTCTCTGGCTTCCTCGATTTGGCCGATATGCAGGCAGGCACCCTCAAACCGGGCGAAGTTCCCTTCAAAGATACGATCGCGATCCTGGCGATCGTCATCTTGAACGGACTGCTGGGGTATTTCCAGGAAAGCAAAGCCGAAAAAGACTTGGCCTCGCTCAAAAAAATGGCCTCTTCGCGGGTGCGGGTGATTCGGAATGGACAAACCGCCGAAGTGGATGCCAAAACCCTTGTCCCTGGCGACATCATGCTAGTCGAAGCGGGGGTGCAAATTCCTGCGGATGCCCGGATTTTGGAAGAAGCCAATTTGCAAGTGCGTGAGGCTGCGTTAACTGGAGAAGCCCATGCCGTGCACAAAGAGGCCACGGTGGATTTGCCGGAAGATACGCCCCTGGGCGATCGCATTAATCTGCTCTTTCAGGGCACAGAAGTGGTCATGGGTCGGGCCACAGCGGTCATCATCAACACCGGCATGAAAACCGAACTGGGGCGAATTGCCTCCATGTTGCAGGCCGTAGAATCGGAACCCACCCCGTTGCAACAGCGGATGGAGCAACTCAGCAAAGTGCTAGTCATCGGGGCCATGTCGTTGGTTGGCCTGGTGGTCTTTGGGGGGTTGCTGTTTCGGTGGGGCGATTGGAAAGAGTTATTGGAAGTGTCCCTCAGTATGGCGGTGGCGATCGTCCCCGAAGGTTTACCCGCCGTCATCACCGTAACTCTGGCCCTCGGCACCCAGCGCATGGTCAAGCGCCACGCCCTGATCCGCAAATTACCGGCCGTCGAAACCCTGGGTTCTGTCACCACCATTTGTTCCGACAAAACGGGCACCCTGACTCAAAACAAAATGGTCGTCAAGCGGGTGGATACCTGTTCCCTGGCCTTGCGCGTCACGGGCGAAGGCTACGATCCCGTTGGCCAGTTTTATGGCGTAGGCGAGGCCGGTGGCCCGACGGACTCCGCTTTGCCCATCCATCCAGATGAACAGCCAGAGTTGCTCAATTTGCTGTCAGCGGCGGCAGTGTGCAACGATGCGATTCTGCAACAACCGACGGGGGGTTGGGAAATTTTGGGCGACCCGACGGAAGGCGCTTTACTGTCGCTGGCGGGCAAAGCCGGATTTATCAAAGAACAAGTCGATCGCAAACTCCCTCGTGTGCTTGAAATTCCGTTTTCATCAGAGCGGAAACGCATGAGTGTGGTGGTGGAAGCGATCGCCCTACCCCAAGGCAATGGGAATGGTTCGGCCCGCTACATGATGTTCACCAAAGGCTCCCCCGAACTCATTTTGGAACGCTGTACCCAAGTGCAAATGGGCATGGAGGTGCAGCGCCTTGCGACCGAGCAATATCAACACATCCTGCGCCAAAACGACCAAATGGCCGAGCGGGGGCTGCGCGTCTTGGGTTTTGCCTGTCGTCCCTTGTCTGCCCTTCCCGCTGAAGATCATGCCGAAGCTGCCGAACAAGACCTAGTGTGGCTCGGCTTGGTGGGCATGTTGGATGCGCCCCGACCAGAAGTGCGGGAAGCGGTGGCCCGCTGCCGCTCAGCAGGGATTCGGCCAGTGATGATTACGGGCGACCATCAACTCACAGCTCAGGCCGTGGCAGAAGATCTCGGTATTGCTCAACCGGGCGATCGCGTTCTGACTGGGCGCGACCTGGAAAAAATGGCCCCAGAAGAACTCGACCAACGGGTTGAAACCGTCAGTGTTTACGCCCGCGTTGCCCCCGAACACAAACTGCGGATTGTCCAAGCCCTCCAGCGTCAACACCATATTGTTGCCATGACCGGGGATGGCGTGAACGATGCCCCCGCCCTCAAACAAGCCGATATTGGCATCGCGATGGGCATTACAGGCACCGATGTCAGCAAAGATGCCAGCGATATGGTGCTGCTGGACGATAACTTTGCCACGATCGTCGCCGCCACCGAAGAAGGTCGCGTTGTTTATAACAACATTCGGCGTTTCATTAAATACATTTTGGGGAGTAATATCGGAGAGTTGATTACGATCGCGGCCGCCCCCCTCCTCTTAGCCACTGGCGGAGTCCCCCTCACCCCCCTGCAAATTTTGTGGATGAACCTCGTCACCGATGGCTTACCAGCCTTGGCGCTGGCCGTTGAACCTGCCGACCCCAACGTGATGAAACGCCCGCCCCACGACCCCCAAGAAAGCATTTTTGCCCGTGGTTTAGGCACCTACATGATCCGCATTGGGCTGATTCTGTCGATCATCGCGATCGGGCTGATGATGTGGTCTTACGATTACACCACCACCCATCCCACCGCCCTCGATCCTGATGGTCAACGCTGGAAAACGATGGTCTTCACCACCCTGTGTATCGCTCAAATGGGCCATGCAATGGCTATCCGCTCCAGCCATCGGCTCACCATTGAGATGAACCCCCTCTCCAATCCTTATGTTCTCGCCTCGGTCGTGCTCACCACGCTCTTGCAATTGATGCTGATTTATGTGCCCGCCCTCCGCAATTTCTTTGGTACCCATTTTCTCGATTTAACGGAATTGGGTATCTGCATCGGCCTGAGTCTGCTAATGTTTGTCTGGGTAGAACTAGAGAAGATTGTCTATCGGTGGTATGCCCTGGTGAAAAAGCGGTAGTTCGACAAAAAACGCGCTAATCCATCAACCTGCTTATACCAAAGCCCCAAAGAACGCGATCGCGCCTTGGGGCTTGCGGATTTTTGGTGCCAGATCATCTAGCGTGGTGACGCGAGGTTGCGCTTAGGCAATGTGAAACCGGGGATCTTCTTGCAATAGGCTTGGCTCGAAGGTTTGTGCCCACTCAATCATGGCATCGGACACAATTTCGTTTTGGTGCTTGAGCAAAAGGGCGGTGTAGTAGCTTTTTTGTTTGACCACGATCGCACAGTACCCTTCAGCCTGAATCGCGGCATGGTGAAACCCTTCCAGTTGCAGGGACGACATGAGGAGCGATCGCAACCCCAACGCCTGAAAAATGGTTTGCACCCAACTCATGTTGGTATTTTCATTTGTAGTAAAATATTCTTTAGGTAATCCATTGGGGTCAAAAATTGCAGCACCAATTACGTCATTCATAAACGGCATCACTGAGTCGAGAGTAGGGAAGGACACGTTTAACTCAGTTTTGGTTAAAGAAAGCATTGACTCTTCTCACCTAACTAGACAGATATAAAAAGCAACAAAACCTTGAATTTTTAATTGTTATTCTCAAGCTTTGCATCGTCAGATTACGCTTAATGTACATTGCGGGTTGACGAAGCGTGGGTTCGTTTGAAAAACTTAACTGTTCGGTCTCAAAACTTGATGTTTAAAGGTGGTATTCGCTGTATTGTGTCCTTGTGTTGCCGATGCCAAATCTGACTCCGGCAAGCACTCGAATGGCGTTTGCCTGTGCCTTTCTTCCAGTGTAGAAAGGTTAAGCCCTAAAGGCGACCGTGAAAACGCCTATGCCTCAGAGCCGGGAAAGCGTTGCCCTGAGCTAAATCACGGAGTCCACTTCATCTTCCCAGAACGCTCAGTGGGGCACCCATATGACTGCGTGCCCCAATCACCGAGGAAATTGCATAGATCACCCAAAAAAATTAGTGCGCGAAATGATTCGTAGCCGCAACACCCTGGTTAGGCTTGGTTCCGAACGTGACGCGCCAAATCCAAAATCTTAGACCATCGTTTTTGCAATTGTTTGGCGGTGAGTTTCAGTGCTTTGGCAATTTCTTGATCCTCGACCGGAGCTTGTTTCAGTTGCAGGATTTGGTGTTGTTCGGGGGTGAGTTGGGCCAAAAACCGTTCCCATTGTGGGGTAGATAAGCCCAAGTGCTGATCCACATCGGCTCCTAACCACTGATGCACCAAGCGCCAGTTTTGGGAGGAGAGGGCAAATTTTTCAACGTGATATTTGAAGCGTTGCTGGAGATAATCCCGTTGGCGTGGGGTCAGCCCCAAGATGTCATCAATTTCGGGGGCCGAAAGATCTTGCAGCTTCAACACGAGGTAATCAATACAATCGGTTTGGCCTTCGTTTTCAAGGTATTGCACCAATTCGGAAATGACGCGATCGCGCAACACCTGTTCCGACGAATCCACCATATCTGTAATCATCTGTTCCCGTAGTTGTTGCACAATGGGGCTGCGATTGTGCAACTCGGCTTCTTCGCCGCGTGGCGATTCGAGCGCCTGCTCAATATCCACCGAAACTTCCTGGGGTTGCCGTTGGCCAAAGCGTTGCGCCCGGAGCACGATCAACTGCTGAGTTTGGGCACCGGGTAGAGAAATGCGCCGCTTGGCATACTGCTCTGTGAAGGCCATGTATTCGGCCAATTCCAGACGGGTGCGGGGTTGGTATGTCTCTGGTAGCTCGTTTTCCCGCCGGAAGGCTTTCAGTGATTCGGTATAAAACCCTTGCAGGAAGTCCTCAATCATGGTGTACCGAGCTTGGAACCCCAGTTGGAGCCGCGAGGGGGCAACGTAGCGATAGACCATTGAACCCAGGGTGCTGTGCAACTCGACCCGGCCCCGCCGCGACCCCAGTTGATAGTAGGTGAGGCACTTTTGTAACCGATGCCGTGCGAGGGAAATTTGCCATGCTTGGGCTTGGCCAGAAGCCTGGATGCGTCCGCTTTTGTGGCAGACTCGGTTGACTTCGGCGGCGATGCGTTCGGCGAGGGTGGTGGCGCTGCCGTTGGGGTTTTGAATTTCAGCTTGCAATTCTTGGGAGAGCATTTGGATCAAGGCGGCTTGATCCATAAAATCGGTGGTGGGTGTTGGGGGGGTTTTGGGTTTTAATGATTTTGGGGTGAGGGGAACGTAGGTTTTGGTGCGAGGGGTGGCGGCGATCGCCGAGGCGGTTGTGGCATTTGCACAAACAGAGGTAGATCCAGTCCGAGCGGAGAAAGATTCCATATTCATAATTGGGTAGTGCACATATACAGGTAAGTTGAGCGCTTCAGAGGCCAGAAATTTTGGCGAAAACCCTGACTCTGACTGCCTGACACGAAGTTTGCCAACTGTCATAGTGATCTACATAGGTAACGTCAGTTGCTACGGGAAGACCCCGTTCCCCCTATGGCACTTTCTCAGGTGGTTGTGAAGGGAAGGTGGCCCTGCGGCAAATTGGGGCAGCCCAAGCAGCGCCTGCAACAAAACCGCACAGCGCCACGGCAGAACTCAATTTTGGGGCGATCGCGCCCCCCACCTAAATCTTCACCCTGAGGCAAACAGTGGACAGTTCGCAAGCTGGTTCAAACCGCCAGCCTCGCTGGTTGCCATGACAGCCGGATGGGCGAAGGAGCGATCCAGTCCAACCCGGTTGCCGTGCTGGTCAAACAGCCTACTATCCATAAGCCAATGAGAGGGTAAGCATCCGGATATTTAGACGACAAATTTCCGAAAAGGGTTCTGTGTGCCCGAACAATTTCTTAGTGTGGCTCGGCCACAAATTGTTCAACGGCCTCCCATCCCAGACCTTTCCGCAAGACCAGAGGTTCCTCGGTGGTGAAATCAATGATGGTAGAAACTTGATAACCCGGATCTTCATCCGCATCGACAATCACATCAACCAGTTTGTCGAGGGCATCAAATAATTCAAACCGCGAAACAGGCTGGGTTTCTGAGGCGATCGCAGCCTCATCTTCAAAAATATGAGCCGAAGTCGAAATGATTGGGGTTTCCAGCTCGGCTAACAACGCATGGCAGACCCGATGCTCTGGTACGCGAATGCCCGTCGTCTTCCGCTTCGGGTTCATGACCAAGCGCGGCACCAACTTTGTTGCCGGTAACAAAAAGGTATAGGGGCCAGGAATTAAATGCCGCATAATCCGATAAGCCCCATCCCGGACGATGGCATACTGCGCGATATTGGACAGCGACGGACACAAAAAGGTCAGTGGTTTGTCATTACTCAGTTGCTTAATTTGGCGGACTCGCTGAATGGCACTTTTGGAGTTCAAATCACACCCGATCGCATACACCGTATCGGTGGGATAGAGCAGAACCGCGCCATTGCGGATATCGTCCACAATCTGACTGATGAGGCGCTTTTGGGGATCTTGGGGATGAACGGTGTAAACAGTAGCCATAAATGAACCAGGAATGGGACAGACGATGAAACCTCAGGGTGGGGGCAGGCAGCCGGGGGGCGATCGCCACCGAGAATGAAGCGAGTCAGGCGGCACCGGGCAGGATGAATAATGAAAACAGTTGATCTGACAAATGATCCGATAAAACCATGACCAAAATTGCGTATTTACAATGTCCGACGGGAATTGCGGGTGATATGTGTTTAGGGGCGTTGGTCGATGCAGGAGTCCCCGTTGAGTATTTACAAACGCAATTAGCCCGATTGGGCATTGCTCAGGAGTATAAGTTGTGGACGGAGCCAGTGCTGCGGAATGGCTTGCGGGCCACCAAGTTTCATGTGGAACTGGTGATGTTGGATGGGGCTTTGCTGAATCCTGATGACTTTACCACCTTTGATCATCAGGCGCATCAACACGGGGATAGGGCCGCGATCGCACCCCCTGCGGCACCCCCTTCACTTCCCGCTGATCATTCCCTTTCACCGGCCTCTGCGATTCCTCCGGAGAGCCAGGTTCATTATCCTCCGGTTAGGCATTTACCCGAAATTGAACGGCTGATTATTCAGGCTGACTTGCCTCCCCGCGCGACGGCCTGGAGTTTGGCGGTGTTTCGGCAGTTGGCGGTGGCGGAGGGGGCGGTGCATGGGGTGCCGCCGGAGCAGGTGCATTTTCATGAAGTGGGGGCGACGGATGCGTTGGTGGATGTGGTGGGGGCGTGTTTGGGGTTTGATTGGTTGCAGGTGGATGCGATTTATTGTTCGCCTTTGCCTACGGGGGATGGCTACATTCGGGCGGCCCACGGTCGGTTGCCAGTACCTAGTCCGGCGGTGTTGAAGCTGTTTGAACTGGGGCAGGTGCCAATTTTTAGTAATGATTTGCGGGGGGAAATGGTGACTCCGACGGGGGCCGCGATCGCCCTCACCCTGGCGACTCGGTTTGGCCCGCCGCCGCCGATGCGGTTGCAGAAAGTGGGCCTGGGGGCTGGTTCCCAAAATTTGGCAATTCCCAATATGGTGCGGTTGTGGTTGGGAGTGCCGGAGGGCGATCGCCCCCGCCCCCAAGCCTCCAGCCATCATCAGGCGCACCCCCATGATCACCCCCATCTGTCTGCTCCTAATCCCCCCCACGAGCACCCCCATGATCACGCGCACCCTCATGATCATGCTGCCGCTGCTGAGTCAGTTGCGAGGGGGGCGATCGCGCCTTGGCCCACCACGGAACCGATCGCGGAACTGACGACGCAAATTGATGACCTTAGCCCGCAGGCGATTGGGTATGTGTTGGAAGCCCTGTTGGCAGCGGGGGCTGTGGATGTGTTTTCCCAGGCAATCGCCATGAAAAAGTCGCGCCCCGGCATTTTGCTGACGGTGTTGTGTCCGCCTGCCGCGATCGAGCAGTGCGAGGCGATTCTCTTTCGGGAGACGACTACCCTGGGGATTCGGCGATCGCTGCAAACTCGCCGGATTTTGCCCCGTGGCTTTGAAACTGTGCAAACGCCCTACGGCCCCGTGGCCGTGAAATTGGCTTGGGCTACGGCTCTGTCTGGCCCACCCAGCAATGTGCAACCGGAATACGAGGATTGTGCCCGTCTGGCCCGCCAAACTGGAGTGCCCTGGCGCGAAATTCACCGGGCTGCGATCGCCGCTTGGCACCAGTCCCAAACCCTAGAGCGGGCGGGTTAACCGGGCCACCGTCCTCACTGCCCGCGATCGCCCGGTTAGGGGTTGAGGGTGCGCCACCGTTGTTGAATTTCTGGAATGGAATAAAGGGCCTGAAAGGGAATATGGGCGGCGGCATAGGTTTCGGCTCCGCCCTGTTGGCGATCGACTAGGGCCAAAATCCCATTGACGTGGTAGCCTGCTTCCCGGAGCCGCGCCACTGCTTTGAGGGCGGATTGGCCCGTGGTCACGACATCTTCTAGCACCGTGATGGAGCTACCTTCTGGCAGGGTTGGCCCTTCGATGTAGGCGCGGGTGCCGTGGCCTTTGGCTTCTTTGCGGATAATCAATGCTGTGAGCGATCGCCCCGCGTAGGCTGCAACCACACTCGTCGCTGTCACCATTGGGTCAGCGCCCAAGGTTAAGCCCGCTACCGCTTGGGCCTCGGCAGGCAAGCGGGCCAACAGCAACCGCCCCATCGCCACCCCCCCCGCCGGATGCAGTGTCACCTGTTTGCCGTTGATGTAGTAAGAACTGCGCTGCCCCGACGTGAGGACAAAATCCCCTTCTTTGTAAGCGACGGCACAGATCAGATCAAGGAATTGCTGGCGTAATTCAGCCAAATCCAGCGTAGTCATTGTAAGCACAGAAGTCATATTTAATATTTTGAAATCTTAGTGGATGTGGGGACTATGGATAGTTGAATTGATGCAAATAAATGCATCATTTTGAAATAGTGTGAGTACAATTATCCAAGTGCAACAATTAGGTTTGGGATCATTACTTTTGGGCGGGCCTCAAAAAGTTTTGAATCTTCTACCAATCCTGATTTTACGCGGATACAGGCAACCACTGATTGCAATTTGAGGAGTCAGCTCATGGATTTTAGCCAGCGTTTCATCAGTCTCGCTCTGCCAGGGGCGATCGCGGGGTTGGCGTTGACGACCCTCGCAACTTGGGGGGCACCAGGGGCGATCGCCCGTGATGTCGAAGATTTTCCAGTGGTGCCGCAGGGCATTCGGTTTGGTGAAGTCGCCAACGAGTTTGAAGAACAGTTCTTTTCCCACGATCGCAACTATTATCGCAACCGGAGTTTTGCGGGCCAGCTCAAGCGGATCTTTGGCCCCTTCCCCGAAAACTCCATGTATCAAGACGCAAACGATGTCCACAAGCTTTATCTGCAAACCTTTTACAAGCAGATGAACTCTGGCCCCGTATTGCGAACCATTGATTTAGAGAATCCCTTCCAGTTTTCGTTACGCACCTTGCCGCCGCCCGTCGTGGCCCAGCCCATCCAGGTTGTAGAGCCGCCGATGATTGTTGCGCCGCCTGTTGCGCCCGCTGTGCCAATGGCCCCACCCAAGCCCGTACCCGCGTTGTGGTAGGCCCGTCGCCCCAAGAGCGAGCGGCGATCGCCGCCGGGGAGGCACTGGTTCGCCCAGTAAGTTGTGGTCGGTTGAATCCAGGGTGCAGGAGTCGAACCTGCCTGAGGCGAATTATGAGTTCGCTGCCTAATCCGCTCGGCCAACCCTGGGGGCTAAACTGGCTCGATTCGCTCATTATTGTATCCTGATTTTTTCGTTTGGTTGCCGAACTGGGGTTAGCGTTGGCTGACTCCAGTTTTGTTTTGGATCAGGACGATGAGGGTAGGCTGGCTCGATCGCCCCCGCCTTCTAGGGCGCGCCAACTGGGCTAAATGCCGCCACTGGAGGCAACCGCCAAAAGCCAGGATCGGCTATTCCCGAAGGCTGACAGAAGTGGCAAAATGGGAAAGCTTGTACAATGCTTGAGGTTATTTAAAATAACTTCATGTTATTGATGGCAGATTGCTCTCTAAAATTGCTTCACCTTACTAGAATTGAATTGCTCCGGGCGCAGTGGCTTGTCCCATGCGCTGCTCTCTTGCCTCAAAGTGCTCGCCTGCGATCGCCCTCAGGTTCCCATACCGTCTCTAAACCGCTATGAAAATCAACTCCACAATTGGCTTGACGTTAATGCTGCTGGTCTCCATGCTGGCCGCAGGCGTACTCAGCGCGATCGCCGGGATGAGCATGGGACGGGAGGCGCTCAAAGGCATTACCCAGCCTGATACCCGGCCTACCAACAAACTGGCCAACCGCAAAGGCGACACTCCCCAGCGCAACGAAGTCATGCTGCTTAAGGAAGACAAAATTTTGACGGAAGTAAAACAGCGCGTGACTGGGAAAGCCCCCGCCGGAGCCGCCCCCAAAGCCGCCGCCAAAGCCGAGCCAGCCACCCCGCAAGCCACCCTCCCCGTCCAAGTCGAAAGCAAGGGCGTAACGCTGATCGTGCGCTCAGTCGAACAGCAGGGAGATTCCTTTGTCTTGTCCCTCAGTATGCGGAATGAAAGTCCTGACCCGGTGCAATTTCTCTACAGCTTTTTGGAACTTAAAGACGACCAAGGGCGGGTTTTGAATGCTCGGACAGAGGGGCTACCGTCGGAAATGCCGCCGGATGGGGAAGAGTATCGCGGTGCGGTGCGGGTGCCGGTCGCCTCGATGGAGCAAGCCAAAAAGTTGTCCCTGGCGCTGGCCGACTATCCCAACCAGGCCGTGCAGCTTAAATTGTCCGCCATTCCCATTGTGCGGTAGGGGTTTTGGTATGTCAGGAGCCTGCGGGTATCCCTTTGCGCCATGAGAGCCTCGCCGTTAAACGGGTTGACGATTGAACTACTGTCTACGCTGACCGCCGCTGAAAGCGCCAACACCTGGTCAAATGTTGGCCTGAAACTGCTGGCTGTGTTTGGATTGATTGCGATTAATGCTTTTTTTGTGGCAGCGGAGTTTTCCATTGTCTCGGTGCGGCGATCGCGTATTAGCCAGTTAGTCGGTGCGGGCGATGTGCAGGCCCGGACAGTGCAAGATTTGCAGCGGAGTCTCGATCGCCTGCTCTCCACGACTCAGATTGGTATCACCTTATCCAGCTTGGCTCTGGGGTGGATTAGTGAAAGCGCGATCGCCACCTTTGTGGCCGAGTGGTTATTGCTTCTGCCATTGCCGAACCCCCTCCGTTCGAGTGTGGCCCATTCCGTCGCCATTCCCCTCACGTTTGTCGTCGTCGCCTATTTGCAAATTGTGCTGGGTGAACTGTGTCCCAAGTCCCTTGCCCTGCTGCATTCAGAGCAACTGGCCCGGTTTTTGGGTACGCCCAGTCAGGCGATCGCCCGGATTTTTAATCCATTTATCTGGGTGCTCAACCAATCGACCCGGCTGTTGTTGCGATTAGTTGGGGTGCAATACACCCGCCAAGGCTGGTACAACCAGGTCACGCCGGAAGAACTGCAATTGATTATCGCCACCTCCAGCGAATCCACGGGTCTGGAAGCGGAAGAACGGGAACTGTTGCGGAATGTGTTTGAGTTTGGCGAAGTTTCCACCGGGGAAGTCATGGTGCCTCGCACGAGCATTGCCGCCGTGGCTGGTAAAGCAACCTTGCGGATGCTGCTAGAAGAAGTCGCGATTTCGGGACATTCGCGCTATCCCGTGATTGGGGAGTCGTTGGATGATATTCGGGGCATTATTCAACTCAAAGACGTGGCGGAACCGTTAGCCAAACAGCATGATTGCCTGGATGCACCGGTGGAAAATTGGCTGCGTCCGGCCCGCTTTGTGCAGGAATATATGCCCCTGAGTGAGTTGTTGCCGTTGATGCAGCGATCGCACCAGCAAATGGTCATGGTGATGGACGAGTTTGGGGGCACAGCAGGGCTAGTCACGATTGAGGATGTTGTTGGCGAGATTTTGGGAGACGCGATCGAAGCCGATAGCACCGAGGAACCCCTCATCCAAATCATCGACACCCAAACCTTCCTGGTGCAAGCCCAGATCAATCTGGAAGAACTCAACGAAATCTTGAATCTCGATTTGCCGCTGACTGACGAATATCAAACCCTGGCTGGATTTATCCTGTTCCAGTTGCAGCGCATTCCCGAACCCGACGAAGTGCTGAAGTTTGATGGGTATGAATTTACGGTCGTTTCTACCGAAGGCCCCCGCCTAAACCAGATTCAAATTCATCGGCCCGAAGTCCTCGAAGCGGAAGATGAGACAGAACCAACCGCCTCCCCCAGTCAAGCAGACAGTGAGGAAAGCCGCGATCGCCCCGCCGCCGATGATTTATCGGCCTAGCCAGCCTGGGGTTGCCCCAAGGAAATTGCAGCATTCCGTTACACACCATAGCAACCGCACAAACATCAGGTCTACAATAAGCAACTGTCAGTGCTGCACTCAGTCCGGCACCGCTGACCGTCGTGCTACTTTACAGGAGAGCTTGCCGTGAGAGAGATTTTGATCAGTTTGGGGGTCATGCTGGCCTGTGTGCTGGTGTTGGTCGTTTCCCAATTTACAGTGAATAAAACCGAGGTGCAGGCGGCCGAACTGCCCGACCAACCGACGGTGACGGCCCCCGCCCAACCGGCCCAACCGCCCCTCATTGCCCAAGCTCTAGCCAACAATGCGAGTGAGAAAAAAGTGGAAGCATCCGAAAACTATGTCACAACTGACTCTGGCCTGAAATACCTAGATATGGTCGAAGGGACTGGCGAATTGCCGCAAGCGGGGCAAAAAGTCACAGTGCACTACACAGGCACCCTGGAAGATGGCTCTAAGTTTGACAGTTCCCGCGATCGCGGTCAGCCCTTTGCCTTCACTCTGGGTGCTGGCCAAGTGATCAAAGGCTGGGATGAAGGCTTAGCCACCATGAAAGTGGGTGGGCGGCGACAACTGGTGATCCCCCCGGAACTGGGCTATGGCTCCCGTGGCATTGGCCCCATTCCCCCCAACTCTACCCTGATCTTTGACGTGGAATTGCTCAAAGTCGGTAAATAGGTTTTGTTGCGCTCCCAATCATCGGTTGTAATGACTGCCCTCGGCTCTAGGCGAATATTTAATCAGCCCTTGCCGGGGGTTTGTTTATGATTGCTGATCGCCTCGTTAACCTTGCAATCTCCACCCCTGCTGGAACTCCGTTGAGATGTTCAAACCCATCATTTTGTTGCTGATTTCCAATATTTTCATGACCTTTGCCTGGTACGGCCATCTCAAAGATCTAAAAACCGCCCCCATCTGGATTGCGATTCTGGTCAGTTGGGCGATCGCCTTTCTGGAATATTGCTTTCAAGTCCCCGCCAACCGCATCGGCAGTCACTACTTCAACCTGTCCCAGCTCAAAGTGCTCCAAGAAATTATTACCATGTTGGTCTTCGCCGGGTTCAGCGTTGCTTACATGAAAGTCCCCATCACCCGCAATTATGTCTTTGCTGCCATGCTCTTGGCGGGAGCCGCCTACCTCATCTTTAGCGATCGCCCCGACACCCCTCACTAAGCTTGGCCCGTCTAAGCAGTCATGCCCACTAAGATTTTACGGGAGCCTTCAAAGGTACTTCTGCCGTGTGCCGCCAACATATTATCAAGCAGCAGCACATCGTCCTTTTGCCATGCAAAGTAAACGGCTTCCTGCTCGTAAGCATCGCGAATTTCAGCTAGGGTTTCTGCTTCTAGCTCTGTCCCGTCACCATAGTAAGCATTGCGGGGCAAGTGGTCTGGCGGCAACAACATCAACAGTTTTTCTCGGACTGCTGCGGGCAAATTAGAAACATGGAAAAGATGGGCCTGGTTGAACAAAACAGGATCTTTTGTGATGGGATGCGTTGCGACTCCCTGACAGATCTGAGCCGTTCGCAAATGGTCGTCCCGCAGCCACTCGACTTTGATACCCAAGCGATCGCAGATTTTCTGCAACTTAGCTTTGCTATCAGTCTGAAAGACCTTTTGCCAGGGAACATCCAGCAGCCCGTCGATGTAATTTCGGACATACATGACTTGCTTCGTTTGGAATTTTTCCCGCCGCTCCGGTGCAATACGTTGAAAGACCTTCCGACTATCGGCGATCGGTGTAAATCCATCTTTCCGAGCTGGCTGCACACAATAAAACCCCAACGTCATCGGCCAACTTTGGCTATAGGACATCTCGTTGTGCAGTGGAATTACCTGATTCGCGGGATACTCCGTAGACGTATAAATTTTGCCTGTCACCTGGCTTCGGGGGGTTGAACCATAGGAGTATTCCTGTAACTTTCCGCCAACAAGGCTAAGAACGCGCTCGAAATCGGCTTCATTTCTTACCTGAAAGCCCCGAAAGAGAACTCCCCCCTTGCTCAACAGCTCAGCTTTGATCGCCTCCCGATGTTGCTGCACCCAACGCACCAAGTTTAATTCGGGAACCTTGGGCGTAATGACCAGCGGTAATTCTGAGCCTTCTTGCACAAAACTCAGCTCAACTTGATCCCACGGGGAATGCTGCTGTGTTTGCGAGTCTCGCGAAGCCGAATTGTTCTGAAACAATTTTTCTATGAAGTTGACCATATACAGGTGATAAAAATGATGAGGTTAACTGTGGTCTTGTTTGTGGTAGAAGCACTTCATATTCAGTTTGACCGCTTGTAGCCCTGGCAATAATTGTTGAAACAAAGTTAGGCGCATGGGTAAGCCATCGCAATAACTAAAATTTGGGCCAAAAGCTACATTCTGGCCAAGATATCGCTATTTAGATTTAATAAGTAGGAAGGCACAATTAAATATAAGACCGCCGTAGGTTGGGTTGAGATACGAAACCCAACGCCCGCATGGGTTACGCTACCGCTAACCCATCCTACGTTTAAATCAGCCCATCTACTTACAAGCTGTGAATAAATTCTAATCGAGCGATTCAGTAGACGCTTGTGGCCCAATTTAATTGTTTATAAAACGTAAAAGGGACGGGTGAATCCCAATCCCTGTTCAGATGACCTGCTAGTCAAGAAAGTAAAGTTGTCTAGAGAGAATGCTGTGCCAAGTGTTAGCTCAGGGCTTCCAGGTAATCCCGGACGCGGTTCCGGCGCTTGGGCTGGCGGAGCTTTTGCAGCGCCTTGGCTTCGATCTGGCGGACTCGTTCGCGGGACAGATCCAACGCCCGTCCAATTTCGGCCAAGGAGTAGGGCTGACCATCGCCCAACCCAAAGCGCATTTGAATGACATCCCGTTCGCGGGTGGTTAGATCAGACAAGAGTTGTTCTAAATCCCGTCGCAGGGCTTCCCGCATCAAGGTATCTTCCGGCGTAATTTCGTCGGTTTCCAGCAGATCGCCCAGTTCGGTGTCTTTTTCTTTACCGACTTTGGTTTCCAGTGAAACCGATCGCGGCACCCGCAGCAGCACTTCCCGGACTTGGGGCGCGGTCATTTCCAGTTCTTTGGCCACGTCTTCAATGGTGGCAGTGCGGCCTTTTTCCTGGGAAATTTTGCGCTGGGCTTTTTTGATTTTGTTGAGCTTTTCGGTGATGTGGACCGGGAGGCGAATGGTGCGGCTTTGGGTGGCGATCGCCCGCGTAATCCCTTGCCGAATCCACCAGTACGCATAGGTGCTAAACCGATAGCCCTTGGTGGGGTCAAACTTTTCGACGGCCCGCTCCAACCCCAGGGTGCCTTCCTGAATCAGATCCAGCAGTTCCAAGCCCCGGTTTTGATACTTTTTCGCCACCGACACGACCAGCCGCAAGTTGGCCTTGATCATGTGTTCCTTCGCCCGACTGCCTTCCCGCTGGATGTGCTCCAGTTCTTCCACGGTGAGATTGGCAACTTTGGCCCATTCCCGTTTGCCAGCAGCCAGAATGGGCTTGAGTTCTGCGACCTGTACCCCGGCTTCTGCGGCCCACCGTTCTAAGGAGGGGCGATGGGCGAGTTGCGCGGTGAGGCGATCGTGGGCATCGACCAGTTCCACATAGCGGTGAATCATGCCGGTTTCGGCTTCGGCTGCTTGCCGCCGCAGGTCTAACAGATTCATGTAGCGTTGAACCCGTTGAGCCTCCGAGACTTCCTCATCCCGACCGAGTAAGCGCACTCGGCCAATTTCTTGTAAATATAGACGGACTAAATCTGTGGTGCGGCGGCTAGCAACACGGCGCAAGTTATCTGGGTCAACGGTGCCCAGTTCTAACTCCATCATGTCATCGACTGTCGAAACCGAATCGGTAGGGTCGGACTGAAAACTCCGAGGGTCGAGCGGCTCGTTATAGTCGGTTTCAGCGTAGAAAGATGTTGCTGGCATAATGCTAGTCTCGGTGGCTCCAGATAGATTAGGCTTCAGTCTTGTAGCTATTGTTCCCGCGATAGAGGACTAGAGAACAGGGCTGAGAGTTCCGTAACAACAGTTATTAATCATGAAAAATCAAGTTCAAGAACTGTCAGTTTGCCCGACTGAATTTATGCAAACCAATTTCAGAACTTCACGTTGTCTGGTATTTGCACCCCGGTGGCTAAGAACGGCTGCGGCTCTTGACTTAGACTTTGCAGCTTTCAGCGTTGTTGCCAGCCAATGGTTGTTTGGCCAACGCTGGTCAGAACCAGTGTAGAAACTTTTGCATTTCAGTGAAGTGACTGAAATCAAGGGAACACCTAAACCTACATCACTCCTCTCTGCCTTTCCTGATTTTTGGGCGAAATCCGGCTGCTTTACAAGGCTTTGAAGGTTTTACGGAGATTTGACAGAATTGTGTAAAGTTTCTGCGGAAAGGTTGCGTAATCTCTCGTTTTTGGGGCTGGTTTGGCGATCGCGCAGTGCGGTGTGTACGGATATAGGCACCGGGGCCGGGTTAGCCAAGTTCGGGTTTGGCATCGCGGAGCATTAGGGCGGCGACCGCCGCCTGGGGGGAACTGTCGCCGTGGAGCAGTTGGCAGACTTGTTGGGAGATGGGGACGGCGATCGCCTGGTGGCTGGCCAGTTGCACAATGACCTGAGTGGTGTTGACTCCTTCGGCGGTGCCCTGGAGATCGCGCAGGATGGCATCTAATGCTTTGCCTTGGGCCAAGCCGTAGCCTACTTGATAGTTGCGACTGAGGGGGCTGTTGCAGGTGGCCAGCAAATCTCCCAGGCCCGACAAGCCATAGAAGGTATCGGGTTGGGCACCCCAGTATTCTCCCAGGCGAATGATTTCGGCAAGGCCACGGGTGACGAGGGCGGCTTTGGCGTTGGTGCCCAGTTGCAAGCCATCGCAGGTGCCCACGGCGATCGCCATCACGTTTTTCAGGGTGCCCCCCAGTTCTACACCCAAAATATCTGGATTGGTGTAGACCCGAAATTGCTGCGAGGAGAGGGCGGTTTGGATGGTTTCGGCAGCGGCCAGGTTGGAACTGCCGATGACAGTGGCAGCGGGTAGCCCTTGTTGGATTTCTTTGGAAAGATTGGGGCCAGACAAGACGGCGATCGCGTGGGCCGGAAATGCCTGTTGCCAGAGTTGGGAGGGCAGTAGGGGTAATTCTGTGGCGCTGCCGGAATCGGGATCGAGTCCTTTGGTGGCGGTGAGGAACACGGTGCTTGGCCCGAACAAACGCGCTTGGGCTTGGTCATAGGCCGCGCGGACTTGGGTCGCGATCGCCCGCACCCCCTTCATCGAAACCGCCGACACAACCACATCGGCCCCGGCCAGAGCTGTGGCCAGATCCATCTGGCTTCGCCGCGCCCACACCCGCACGGTATGCCCCTTGGCCGCAAACAACTGCGCCAGGGTAGACCCCCACGCCCCCGCGCCCAACACAGCCACGGTCAACGGTACTGCACCTGTATCATTCAAAATCATTCAAACCCGTGAATTATTCAAACCCAAAATTTCTCCCCAGCAGCGGCTTACAACCGTGGGAATCGCCAGCAATTCGGGCACTCTAGATCTGATCCTGTCCTGGCGAACCATTGACGATGGCAAGACACACCCGTAAGTCTACACGACATCATCGACCGAAAAATCGCTGCTCTGGTTACAGTTCTACTGGCTCGTGGCTCTCTCGGCAACCGTCTTGGGGGCGACAACTGCGATCGCTGTGGGCTATTCCAGGCATTCGCTTGGCTGGAACGCAGGTGTTTGGTACTGTTTTGGTGGTTTTGTTATTGGTTGCGGTGTCCAGTCGCGATCGTTGGTTAACAAATTTACCGACCGTCCGCGCCGCTGATACCGGAATGCCAATTCAGCAGCTATATACGACCGTGCCCAATATTCAGCAGTGCCAACCGGGGAGCCTCCAGCCGGCTGAACGGGAAAAAGTGGTGCAACGGTTGAATGAAATCCGCCGCCGCCATCAACTCTCCCCAGTGCGCTATGAGGCGATCGCCGAACCGGGGACGACCCAGGCCGCTTTAGCCAGGGCGGCCAACCCCAACCAGGAAACTAGCGCGATCGCCACTGGACAGTGCAGTTCCGCCACCCCAGGTCAACCCAGCCCTAACCAGATGGGTTACTCAGTGCATTATTCCTCGACGGGGTCATACTCGCCTGCCTTTGATCTCGTCAAGTCGGAAAGTTTAGTGGCGGCGCTCTTGCAAGATAGTCGGCGGGGGCAGTTGTCGGCGCGGCGGTTGTTGCTTGATCCCTATCTGAGCGCGATCGCCTTTGCCCGCGTTGATGGCCCCAGCCCCGGTAACAGAGTGCAAATCCCCGATAAGAACGGGCAACTGCAAGAGACTGTGCAGGATTACATCACGGCGGCGGCACTGACTGTGGTTCCGGCCCCAACCCAACCGACCGGCGATCGCCCGCCCCACTTAGTCGCCTATCCCTTTGGGGATTACGAGCTAGCCCTGTTTCAAAAAGATGAATATCGGCATGGCTACCCGTTGATGTCATTATCGATTGTGGCCGACCCAAACAACAGCCAAAACAATACCGCCCAGCAAGTTGATCTGGCGATCGCGCAAATCCTTATCCAAGACCCCCAAGGCAAAACGGTGCCAGTCACCGAGCTACAAGCCAACTACCAACGGTATGGTCTAGCCAATTTTTTGAGTTGGAGCGCCGATGCCATCCAGCCCGGAGTGAAATACACCGTTGCCGTCAAAAACGTGCGCTTGAATGGCAACTATGTGAACTATGACTACTGGTTTCGCCTCAAGTAGCTGCCGAATCAACAGGAGAACGTGGATACTGCTGCATCAACGCTCTGACCTGCTCCGCATGGTAAGAACTGCGGGTCAGCGGCGACGACACCACTTGCAAAAAGCCCAGGGATTCCCCATAGACCCGCCACGCATCGAATTGCTCTGGCGTAACAAAAGTCTCGACTCCCAGGTGCTTTTGGGTGGGCTGCAAGTATTGGCCAATGGTCAGAATATCGCAATCGACCGATCGCAACCCCTGCATTACTGCCCGCACCTCTGCATCGGTTTCGCCCAGCCCCACCATAATGCCGCTCTTGGTATAGATGTGGGGAGCGAGTTGGCGGGTACGGTGCAACAGTTCCAGCGATCGCTCGTAGTTTCCTTGGGGCCGGACACGGCGGTATAACCGGGGAATGGTTTCTGTGTTGTGGTTTAGCACTTCGGGATTGGCCTGCAAAATCAATGCCAACGCTGCCCAGTTGCCGCACAAATCGGGAATCAACACCTCAATCGTCGTTTGAGGCGAAACCTGGCGAATCGCGTGAATGCAGCGATCGAACTGACTCGCACCCCCATCCGGCAAATCATCCCGGTTCACCGACGTAATCACCACATGATTGAGATTCATGCGGCGCACGGCTTCCGCAAGGCGATCGGGTTCTGTCGGGTCAAGGGGTTGGGGTTTCTTCTCAAAATCAATATCGCAATAAGGGCAAGCCCGTGTACACGCTGGCCCCATGATCAGAAAAGTCGCAGTCCCCGCATTAAAACACTCGCCAATGTTGGGGCAAGATGCCTCTTCGCAGACGGTGTTTAGCCCCAAATCACGCAGCACATCCTTAACACGGCCCACCCGTTCCCATTGCGGCGCTTTGACCCGTAACCACTCTGGCTTAACAACCACTCGCCCATTCCTGTAGAACTACTCTCCTTAGTCTATCGGCAAACTTTCCCCCTGAGTTACTCGGCCAATACTCTGTAGCCCTAATTGCCAACCGCAACTCCTGAAAATTCGATTATCACAAAGGTGCCATCTAAGTACTAACTCGTATTCACAATAGCCGTTGTTGTAGAAATCCGAACAAATACAGATGTAAGCCCCTGATTTCCTCTTGTAAATAAAATATATGTTGCTGTATTGAGACAGGGCATAGCTTCAAGCTGTCGTTCAAGCGTAAGGACAAATTAAGTGTTTAATTCTTCGACTTTGTATGGTGCTGAGCCTGCCTTGGACGTAGAGCTTTCTGGTGCAAGTTTCTATCCTGGGCCTGGGTCTGATGTTTTGAGTGCCGCCATACAGAATGTCAAAGATCAACTTTTTCAGTTTGCCTCTTCGAGTAATGCCTTACAGCAAATTGATTTTATTTACAATGGCTCCGATCCACAAACTGTTCAGTCGAATTTGGATAACTGGGCAGCTAATGTCTTTTCTGAATTTCCAAACGTTATTGTCTTAGATGACTGGGCAATGAATAGTGCTGTTGGAGCCTATTCTTCCGAACGAAATGAAATATACCTAGCACAGTCTTTGGTGAAATGGGATTCCCTTAACAACATTCAGGAGGTTTTGCTCGAAGAGTTTGGGCATAGTCTCGATATTCAATTTAATTCAATCGCTGATACCGCAGGGGATGAGGGAGAACTATTTAGCATCATTTTGTCTGGCAAAGACTTGACCGCACATGACTTAGTGCGGATTCGTAACGAGAACGATTTTTCAACAGTTTTCATTAATGGTGAAAAAATTGTTGTAGAGCAAAGTGCAGCAGACATCGACTTCAATAACGACAACCGCCCGGACATTGTGTGGCGTGACCCTAACAGCGGCGCAAACATGGTCTGGTTTATGGGCGGCACCAACAA